>Ga0272442_10002606_pt1 | contig 26009 bp, 21 predicted proteins | sample SSMForm2O_FD_200262 | JGI IMG/M metagenome (GOLD analysis project Ga0272442, IMG submission 200262) | Marine sediment archaeal communities from Little Sippewissett salt marsh, Falmouth, MA, United States - SSM-Form-2O | ecosystem: Environmental > Aquatic > Marine > Wetlands > Sediment ... | reverse complement strand
TGTGCGTAACAAAAGGCCGTTCGGGCGGCTGCTGAAACCTGGATTTTACAGCGGTTTTCTGTCTAAATATGCCTTTCTCGTGGCACGGTTCATGCAGTGAACCGGGCGTTGCGAACCGGGGAGTAGAAGGAGATTTGATATGAAAAAGGTACATAGCGTTCTTCTGGCGTGCCTGGTTTCTTGGGCCCTGGCCGGTTGCGGGGAGGAGAGCGGTCCGGAAGTGTTCGACTGCAGCAACCTTCCCCCCGGTAAGCTGATGCAGGAGTGCATCGACAAGGCCGCTCCCAAGGCCGACCGCATCGACGCCCAGAACGATCCCAAGCTGTTCGGTGTGAACCTGGACGTGATAGTGACCGAGCTGCCGCTTTCCGGGACGGTGGAGCAAATGGCCTGGCCGGCGTCCTACTGGCCCACCTACGAGGACTCGGTAAATCACCGCTGGCAGGGTCAGGCCACCATGTCGCCGCTGGAGAAGTATGACAGGGCCTTCAATGACTGGACTCCCCCGGCCGATTTCGACAAGCTGATCCCGTTTTCGGACTGCGGCTTCGAGTTCGACGCCGACTACTACGACAAGCTCGGTCCGGCGGCCAAATACTGGAGCAGCAACAACGGCAACCGGCCCCGGCGGGACGCCTGGGACCAGACCTGCGCCGGGGTGTCGTGCCCCACCGGGGAAAGCTGCTCGGACGGCCAGTGCTACCCGGCCGATTGCCCGGAACAGGACTGCAACTACGACGAGGTTTGCATCAATGATCAGTGCGTCGAGAAGGAAGACACTTGCGACGACGCCATCGAGAGCTGGTGGGGCCTGTGCCACGCCTGGGTGCCGGCGGCCATCCTGGAAGCCGAGCCCCAGAAGGCGGTCACTTACAACGGGGTGACCTTCGAGGTTTCCGACATCAAGGCCCTGTTTCTAATGATGTACAACCGCAGCACGACCAAGTTCCTGGGCCAGCGCTGCAACTTGCGCGAGGACGAGATTGAACGCGACGAGAACGGCCGGATCAAGCAGGATGAGTGCCGTGACACCAACGCGGGCTCGCTGCACCTGGTCCTCACCAACCTGATCGGGCGCGACAAGCGCGCCTTCGCCGAAGACCGCACCATGGGCTACCAGGTGTGGAACCAGCCGGTGGTGGGTTACCAGGTTGATCTGCTGGAGGAGATCACCCTGACCCAGGCCCTGGATCTGCTGGATCCCGACCGCCAGAACTGCACCAACGAAACCTACTGCTACAACGAGGACGCCAAGAAGTTCTACGAGGTGCTGATCGACGTGAACTACATTACCGAGTCCTCCGCGAGCACCGAGCCCATGCTGCCCAACATCGGCCGCTACACCCGCACCGACACCTATCACTACATCCTGGAGTGCGAGGACACCGGCGAGATCATCGGCGGCGAGTGGATCTCCGCGCGGGTAACCGCCTTTCCCGACCGGATCAGCTGGCCGCCCGACAGCCAGGACAACCACTCCGACTTCCTGTGGCTGCCGCTGCGCGCGGGCTACTCCTCCAATCCCTACGCCAGCCTGGAGAACGTCCGCATGCTGGCGCGCATGAGCACGGAGGCCAGCCCTCCGCCGGAAGGCGACGCCAAGGTGTACAAGAGCACGGAGACGGTCAGCATCCCCGACAACGACGAGGCGGGCGCTGTTTCCGCCATCGAGGTTACCGACACCCTGACCATCGGCACCCTCAAGGTCACCGTGAACATCTCCCACACCTACATCGGCGACCTGACCCTCAAGCTGCTCCACGACGGCCAGGAAGAGATCCTGCAGAAGAACGCCGGCGGCAGCACCGATGACATCCAGAAGACCTTCGAGGTCACCGGCTTCAGCGGCTCGATCGAGGGCACCTGGGAGCTGTTGGTGGTCGACGGCGCCTCGAAAGACACCGGGGCCATCAATTCCTGGGAGTTGGCGGTGATCGCCGGTGACGGCGGCGGCTCCAGCGCCGAGACCTTCAGCATGGACTCGCCCACCAGCATTCCTGACAACGACACCGACGGCGTGACCAGCACCATCAACGTGCCCGGAAGCGGCGCGGTCAAGTCGCTCAAGGTGGTCGTGGACATCTCCCACACCTGGATCTCCGACCTGCGCGTCGAGCTGCGCCACGGCACCGGCACCGCCACCCTGCACAACCGCGAGGGCAACGACTCCGACGACATCCAGAAGACTTTCAGCGTAGACGACTTCAGCGGCGCCGACAGCGGCGGCACCTGGGACCTGGTGGTGGTGGACAACGCCAATGCCGACGAGGGCGTGATCAACTCGTGGAGTCTGAAGATCGAGAGGTAACCTTCTCAAACCTCACCCCAACAACAGCCTCCCGGTCGCAGACCGATATAACCCGCTTGCTCACTTCGTCTCCAAGTCGCTTGAGCACTCGCTCGCTTGCCCTCTGCCATGTGTGCTCCTTCCGCCTCGGCTTGGCCCCTACCGCACGCCGCATCGATGGGTAAATCGGGATGCCTTGCCTGCGCAGCAGCTAGCAATACAAGGCGTCGAGTCCTACGTTTATCACCCAACCGCGCCCTTCCAACCTGAAAAAAGAGACAACTCCTTGAAACCCTTGGCAATCTGCTGGTGCTCACTTCCCCAAATGAAACACAAAATGGGTTGGAGAAACAGTTTTTTGTGTAGGGGCGGGGTTCATCCCCGCCCGAAGACACAGGAGCCCAGCGGGCGGGCATAAAGCCCGCCCCTACATGAATCCGATCAAGAGACAGCCGATACGGAGAGGGGGGTTAGGTTAATACGTGAACGTCGATCCCCCGATAAACTCCCGTAAAATCGAATTCTGGGGGACGCTGTCGGGGAAGATGCCTACGAACAGGGAGAGGAATTTCATCAGGCGATGGACCTCGGGGTAGCCTTCGAAGTCCTGGGGGACCTCGAGCAGGAAGCGCTCGGCGTAGACCTTCAGGACCGCGGTCTCGTAGACCAGGGCGCTGTTGAACATGTCGTCGGCCGACTCCTGGAAGGGATAGATGTCCCGGACCTCCCCGCGGCTCACCGAGGGCCACAGGCGCAGGGTTTCGTAAGTGAGGTAGCCGCGGTACAGGCGGTCGCGGACGATGCGGCGCAGCAGCCGGGCGTCGGTGGTGTGGATGCGGTTGGCGTCGTCCAGGCACAGCTGGGTCAAGGCGCTGACGTAGATCTTGTACTTGCTCTCGTGAGGGATCTGGCTGGTCAACCGGTCGTTTAGCCCGTGGATGCCCTCCATCATCAGCACGTCCCCGGGTTCCAGGCGCAGCTTCACCCAGCGGTCCTCGGGCTGGCGCTGCCCGGTGGCGAAGCTGAAGCGGGGGGTGCGGATCTCCCGGCCGGCCAGCAGGGCCACCAGGTGCTGGTTCAGCAGGGGGAGATCCAGGGCGTCGATTGATTCGAAGTCGTACTCACCGTCCTCGTCGACCGGGGTCTGCTCACGGTTGACGTAGTAGTTGTCTATCGAGAGACCCACGGGCTTCAATCCGAGGACCCGGAGCTGTACGGACAGCCGCTTGAGAAAGGTGGTCTTGCCCGAACCGCTGGGCCCGGCGATCAGGATTATCCGGATGCGGTCGCGGTTGGAGGCGATGGCATCGGCGATCTCCCCGATCCTCTTCTCGTGGAAGCCTTCGGACACCCGGATGACGTCCCGGATGCCTCCGTGGGTGCACAGCCGGTTCAGCTGGCCCACGTTCTCGACGCCCAGGGTGCGGTTCCACTCCTTGCCCTGGCGGTGGATGGTGAAAAGCTTGGTCTGATTGTCCGGCGCGCTGTCCAGCGGCTGGTTGCATCCGGGCCCGGGAAAGCGCAGCACGCAGCCGGGCGGGTAGGGGACCAGGCCGAAGTGGGTCAGGTATCCCGCCGAGGGCGGGACCGGGCCGTGCAGGATGTCGGTGGTCCCGCCGAAGTGTACCAGGCGGATGGTCTGGTGCCAGAAAGTCTCCAGCAGCTCCACCCGGTCGGTCAGGCCCAGCAGCCGGAAGCGGCGCACGGCCTCCTGGACGCCGCAGCGCTCCTGTTCGAAGGGAACGTCCCGGTCCACCAGCGAGTTCATCTCCGCCTGGATGGACTCGACGTGCCCGGGTTCCATGGCCGGAGTTCCGGTCCAGTCGAAGAAGTAGCCGTCGCCCAGGGACTGGCCCACCACCAGACGGACGTCGGGAAACAACCTCCGGGTGGCTTCCAGCAGCAGCAAAGTGCATCCCCGCCGGTAGATCTCCAGACCGTCCTTGGAGTCGATGGATACCATCTCCACCTTGGCTCCCTCGTGCAGGGTGCTGTCCAGGGAGGCCAGCCGGTTGTTGACCAGGGCGCCGATGGGCCGCTTGAGGCCCAGGCCGGGATCGGTCTCGGGGGCCACCAGGGCCAGGATGGAGGTGGATTCGGGAACCTTGAGCGGCTTGCCGGAGAGTTCAATCTGCAGTGTTTTCATGGGCAGGAATCTAGCATTACCGCCGTTTTGAGGCAACCGCTTGAACCGTAACTCCCACGCGTGATATACGCTCTGAGGCGAAGCATGTTCGACCGGATCAAAGAAACCCTGGAAGGTCTTCAGCGCAGGACCTTGCCCGAGGATAATTTAAAACCCTCGGCGGTCCTGGTCCCGTTGTTTGAAAAGGACGGGGAAGTTCACCTGCTGATGGGCCGCCGGACCGATCAGGTGGTATGGCACAAGCGCCAGATCTCCTATCCCGGAGGGGTTCGCGACCCCGGCGACCGGGACGCCACCGCCACAGCGCTGCGGGAGGCCTGGGAGGAAGTGGGGCTGGAGCCCGGCGACGTCACCCTCCTGGGCCTGCTGGGCGATGTCCAGACCGTCACCGGCTTCTTGGTCACCCCGGTCGTGGGGCGCATTCCCTATCCCTATCCGTTTCGCCTGAGCGCCGTGGAGGTGGCGGAGTTGCTGGAGGTGCCCTGGTCGGTGTTTTCCGAGCGCAAGGGTCACCGGCGGGAGACCGTCGAACACGACGGGCGCACATTCGAAGTGGATTTCTACCAGCACGGGGAGGACACAATCTGGGGCGCCACCGCGCGCATTACCCGGCAGCTGGTGGAGCTGGTTGAACCGTCTGCTATAGCACCGACGGAGGAATAATGATTTACGCCGTGATCATGGCGGGAGGATCCGGAACCCGGTTCTGGCCGCTTTCCCGCGAGTCGCTGCCCAAGCAGTTTCTGGCCATCGGCGAACCCCAACCCTTGCTCATGGCCACTGCCGAGCGGATGCTGCCCCTGTGCGGCTGGGAGGGGTTGATGGTGGTGGCTTCCCAGAAGCACATGGGCCCGGTCAAGAAGATCCTGAAGAAGATCCGCAAGAACAACCTGATCGTGGAGCCCCAGCCGCGCAACACCGCCCCGGCCATCGGCTTGGCGGCTGCCGCCTTAGCCGCGCGCGACCCGGACGGCATAATGGTGGTGCTGCCCTCCGATCACATCATCCGGCCCCCGGGGCAGTTCAGGAAACTGATCAAGGCCGCGGTTTCCGAGGCCAAGAACGGCGCCCTGGTAACCCTGGGGGTGGTTCCCAGCGGGCCGGAAACCGGATACGGCTACATACAGGCCGGACGGGAGCTGCGCAGCGTCGGAGGCAGCAAGGTTTTCGAGGTGGAGGCCTTCACCGAGAAACCCGACCTGCCCCGCGCCCAGGAATTCATCAAGGCCGGCAATTACTATTGGAACTCGGGCATGTTCATCTTCAAGGCCTCGGCTATCATGCGCGCCCTGGCCTCGCATATGCCCGAGCTGCACTCGGGCCTGGAGAAGGCGTTCGCGGCAACCACCAGGCAGCGAGGCGGCATCCTGAAGAGGCTGTTCAGCCAGATCGAGGGCATCTCCATCGACTACGCGGTGATGGAGAAGGCATCCAACATCCATATGCTTCCCTGCGACATCCAGTGGAGCGATGTGGGCAGCTGGGCGGCTTTACCGGGGGTCAAGAAGCAGGATGAGGCTGGCAGTGTGGTCGATGGGGATGTCCTGGCGCTGGATTCCCATAACTGCATCATTCATTCCTCCGACCGGCTGGTGGCCTGCGTGGGCCTGCAGGACATGGTGGTGGTGGAGACTCCCGAGGCGGTCCTGGTCTGCCCGGTCAAGGAGGCCCAGCGGGTCAAGCTGATCGTGGAGGAGTTGAGAAGAAGAAAACGCAAAGACGTGCTGTAGGAGGGAGCCAGCAATGAACCGCGAGGTTTTCAGGAAATACGACGTAAGAGGAATAGTGGAGCAGGATTTCGATGACGGTTTCATCCGGGACCTGGGCCGGTCCATCGGCACCTACCTGGCCGGGCAGGGCGGCTCACGGCTGGCGGTAGGCCGGGACTGCCGGCTGAGCTCGGACGCCTTGCGCGATCTCCTGGTGGAGGGACTCCAGTCCACCGGCGCCTCGGTGGTCGACATCGGGACGGTTCCGACCCCGTTGCTGTACTTCGCCATGCACGAGCTGGAGGTGGACGGCGGAGTGATGATCACCGGTTCGCACAACCCGCCCGAATACAACGGCTTCAAGATCGGCGTGGGCAAGTCCACCATCTACGGGCCGGAGATCCAGAAGCTGGCCGACATCATCGAAAAAGGGGACTACCGGCAGGGACAGGGAAGCCGGTCGCATAAAGACATCGTCCCCGCCTACATAGACAAGGTGGCCGCGGGGTTCCAGCTATCCGGCCGGGATATCAGTGTTGCAGTCGATGCCGGCAACGGTACCGGGGGAGTAGTTGCAGTTCCCTTGCTCGAGAAGATGGGCGTGAAGGTCAAGAGCCTGTTTTGCGAGATGGACGGCCACTTTCCCAACCACCACCCCGATCCGACCGTGCCCGAGAACCTCGAGGATCTGATCCGGGAAGTGCGCGGCAGCCAGTTGCCGGCGGGTATTGCTTTCGACGGCGACGCCGACCGGCTGGGAGTGGTGGACGACAACGGGGATATCGTCTGGGGTGACAAGCTGATGATCCTCTTCTCCCGCCAGGTTCTGGCCCAGAAGCCCGGAGCCACGATCATCGGCGAGGTGAAGTGCTCCAAGACCATGTACGACGACATAACCGCCCACGGGGGGAAAGCGGTGATGTACAAGACCGGTCACTCGCTGATCAAGGCCAGGATGAAGGAAACCGGTGCGGCGCTGGCCGGCGAGATGAGCGGGCACCTGTTCTTTGCCGATCGCTACTACGGCTATGACGACGCCGTCTATGCGGCCTGCCGCCTGGTGGAGATCCTGGACAACACCGGCAAGAAGGTGTCCGAGTTGCTGGCGGACGTGCCCAAAACGGTGGTGACCCCGGAGATCCGCCGCGACTGCCCCGACGACCAGAAATTCGATATCGTCAAGAAGGTAACCGAGCATTTCAGGGCCAGGTACGACGTCAACGACGTCGACGGGGTGCGAATTCTTTACCCGGACGGCTGGGGCCTGGTGCGCGCCTCCAACACCCAGCCGGTCCTGGTGCTGCGCTTCGAGGCCGAGACCGAAGCCCGTCTGCAGGAAATCCAAGCGGAAGTCGAGAAAGTCATCAGGGAAGTGGGAGGGCTGTAGTTGCCTGAGGCCGCCGTAGGTGTGGATCTGGGCGGGACGAACGTCCGGGTGGGAATCGTCGATCCGGACGGCCGGGTCCGGGCGCAGGTCCGTCACCGGGTGGAAGACCCGGCGCCCGATCGGGTGGTGGCGCTGATATCCACCGGGGTTCGCGAGGCGCTACAGCAGGTCTCCCTTGACCTGGGGGAGGTTTCGGGAGTGGGCGTCGGCGCGGCCGCCCAACTGCGTGGCGACGGCGGGGTGGTGGCGGTCAGCCCCAACCTGGGATGGCGTGAGGTGCCCCTTGGAGATCTGCTGGCCGCGGCCCTGGGCCGATTCGTTCTGGTGGTCAACGACGTGGAAGCAATCACCTGGGGGGAAGCCTGCTTCGGCTCGGCCCGGGGACACAAAAACGCCCTGGGAGTTTACGTGGGCACCGGCGTGGGCGGCGGACTGGTCATGGACGGGCGGCTGATCCGCGGCGCAAGCGGGGCGGCGCTGGAGATCGGTCACGTGAAGGTGCGTTTTCAAGGCGGCGCACCCTGCGGTTGCGGAGGAAGCGGCTGCCTGGAAGCCTACCTGGGCGGTGCCAATTTGACCAGAAGACTCGAAGAACAAGCCGATCGGGGCTGGCCCGCCCTTTTGGAGAAGGCACCGATTCATCCCGGGGTGGTCGAAGAACTGGTGGACGATTCCGATCCGCGGGCGATCGATCTGTTCAGGGAGCTGAGCCGCGACTTCGGCGGGGTACTGGCCTCCGCGGTGACCCTGCTGAACCCTTCGGCGTTGATCCTGGACGGCACGGTAATGCAGGGCTGTCCCACGCTGCGACGCTGGTCGCTGGAAGTGATGGAGGCCCAGGCCCTGGGAGTGGCCCTTCAAGAATTGAGCGTGTTTTCCGGTGAGCTTGGCGATCAAGCCGGCGTTATCGGCGCCGCCGCTCTGGCGCAGGCGAAGCATGGGAGTGAAACATGAAACCATTCGTTCTAGCCGTGGTCCTGCTTGTATTTGCGGGCTGCCAGCAGTCAGAGGAAGAATCTCCCAAGCAAGTGGTGGTCCTGGACAAGCAGTCGCGCCCCGGCCGGGTGTTCATGTACATCGACGATCAGGGCAACGTGGTCAAGACCAGAAAATACGACCAGATTCCGCTGGACAAGCGCAGTGCGGTCATGGTGCTCGAGGGCCGCAAGCGCGCGCGGATTACCCGGGCGGCCGGCGGAGATGTCAGGATTCAGGCGCTGCCGCCGGCGACCGGCGCCACCGAGGAGCAACTGGGCGAGGCCGAGGCCAAAAAACTCCTTCAGGCCGCACCGCCGGGGGAGGGTCCGCCGTCAACCGAGAAATGGTCCGACGAGCAGTGGCGTCAGGAATTGAAGAAGGAACTGCAGGAGCTGCGCCGGGAAGAAGAAAAGAACCCTTAGGTTACATCCCGGGCATTCCACCGGACGACATGCCAGTGGTCGCGGAGGCGGCCGGGGCGCTGACGGCGCCTCCCGCCGAGCTCGCGCCCATGGACGACAGGGCGCCGACGGGATTGAACATCTTCACCGCCTTGTCCAGCTTCAAGATCGCCAGGTGCAGGTTCAGTTCCTCGGAGGTTTCGTTGATCTCGGAGACGAACTGCATGGAGTTGGCGTCCAGCACCTCCAGGTTGGTGCTGGTGCCGGCCTCGAAGGCCGCCTTGGCCAGCTCCACCTGCTCCTTGGCCAACTCCACCGAGCGCCTGGCCTTGATCAGATTGGCTTCGGCCATCTCCATCTTGAGCCAGAGCTGGCGAATCTCCGAGGCGATGGACTGCTCGGTTTCCTCGATCTTGATGGTGGCCTCGCGGATCTTGGACTTGGCCTCCTTCAGGTAGGCATAACGCAGGCCCCCGTCGTAGAGGGGTACCGACAGGGCCAGACCGATCTGCCACTGGTCGTAGCGGTCGGTGAAGCCCTTGACGTCCGACAGGCGGTACATGCCGGTTGCCACCAGCTGGGGCAGGAAGCGGTACCAGGCGTCGTTCTTCAACTGCTCGGCGATGGACAGCTCCAGCTTGGCCGAGGTCAGATCGCGCCTGTGCGCCAAGGCCTTGCTTATATAGTCCTCCAAGGTTTCGGCCGGACGCCGGGGCGGCTCCGGCGGAACCAGTGAAAAGTCTTCGTAGTGGCCGATGAGCAGGCGGATGGCCTCCTTGGCCAGGGCCAGGGAGTTTTCCGCTCTCTTGACGTCCTGTTCGGACTGGTTAACGTCGATCTCGGCGCGCAGGACGGTGATTTTGGGCGTTTCACCCACCTCGAACTTGGCCTGGGCCACCTTCAAGTGCTCCTGGCGGATCTCCACGGCGTGCCTGGCGATGTCGAGAAACTTCATTGTGGCCAGCGCTCCGTAGTAGGCCACCTCCACGGAGTGCAGCAGGTATTCCTCGGCGTTCTCGGTGTTGATCTGGGCCAGGTCGTAGCTGTTGTAGGCGTTTTTAATGGTGGAAATGGCCTGGGCCAGGAAGATCGGCTGGGATATCGTGGCCATGAATCCGAAAGAGTCCTGCTTCTGAATGGTCCGGGTGTCCATGCGGGTGAAGCAGAACCCCACCTCCGGGTTCCAGAGATCACCGCAGGCTTCCTCGGTAAAGGCGAAGGAGGTGAAGTCCGGGAACACCAAAGACATCTCGGTGTTGTAGTGGGTGTAGGTTCCCGTGGCGTTGATCTGGGGCTTTACCATCACCCAGGCCTTGTCGATAATCAGCTCGGCCTGGTAGAGGTTCTCCTTGGCGATCTGCAGGGTGGGGCTGTTTTTCTTGGCCAGTGCCTTGGCATCTTCCAGCGGTAGTGGAGGAGCGGCTAGAGCGGATGTGCACAGCAGGAGTATGGCGACGGTTGCGATACGCGGAAGCATCTAATTCCTCCTGATTTTACGGCCGGTTGGAAACGGGCGGCCAAAAAACGATCGGCAGAAGCAATTCTACTCCCAGCCGGCGCGGTGTCAACTGAGTTTTCCATTGACTTTGCCCCCCGGGTTGTAGTATCGTCCCGGGGCCCTGAGGTGTGTGCCAATAAGAAAAATAAAAAAGGAGTGAAGATGCAGCCATCCTTCAAGATCGGAGACAAAGCAGTGTATCCGGCCCATGGGGTGGGCGAGGTGATGGGCATCGAACACCGCGAAATTATGGGATTAAGTCAGGATGTATACGTTCTGAAGATTCTGGACAACGGCATGAAGATCATGATCCCCACCGATAAGGTGGATTCGGTGGGTCTGCGGGAGGTCATCCCCAGGAAAAAGGTCAAGGATGTTTATAAGGTCCTGAAAGAAAAGGGAGTTGCCATAAAGAGCCAGACCTGGAACCGCCGCTATCGCGAGTACATGGAGAAAATAAAGACCGGTTCCATCTTCGATATCGCCGCCGTCCTGCGCGACCTGTATTTGCTCAAATTTGACAAGGACTTGAGCTTCGGAGAGCGCAAGATGCTCGACACCGCCAGAAATCTGTTGATCAAGGAGATCTCCATCGCCAAGAACGTCAAGGAAAAGGTGGTCGAGAAGGAACTGGAGAAGATCTTCAATTGATTATCTGATCTTACGATTCAAAAGCCCGGGAGTCATCCCGGGCTTTTATTTTTGAGAATGTGCTTGCATACCGTCAATGTATCGATAGGATGGTCAGGCTCGACCGAACCCGAACCAAGGAGGGCATGATGCGGAAATTGGTTTCGATGCTGGTTATTCTTTCCTTCTGCCTGGTCCCGGTAGTGGCGTCAGCCGGCAAAGTGGGCTCGGACTGCAAGTTCAAGGGCAAGAAGCTCTACGGCAAGGTTCAGATCGTCAGCTCGTCCCCCGACATCAAGGTGCAGGTGGTCAACTCGTTTCCCGATCTGAAGGTCCAGAAGGTCAGCTCGTTCCCCGACAAGTGCGGCAAATGGCAGATCGTCAACTCCTTCCCCGATTTCAAGATCCAGATCGTCAACTCCTTCCCCGACATCAAGATCAAGTACGTTACTTCATTCCCCGGCGTGCCCTGAGCCGTTACCCGGTCGTTCATTCTCCACGGGTTTCTTTTCTTCCTCGGCTGGTTCAGAGGCCGGAGGGCGGGGGGCTGCGATCGACTCGATGTCAATCGTGCCGATGCCGCCGGAGATGTCCAGGTCGACCTTGTCGGAGGCGTTTGCGTAGTTGTCGGAGATCCAGTCGCCGCCCTCCTTTTTGAAGGGGCCGGATACATCGACTGAACCGAGGCCGCTTTTGGCGTGAATGCGGGCGGCCAGGGTTTCGGGTATGCGGATTATCACCTCGCCGACGCCGCCGTCCATGTCGACCTTGAGGTTTCCCTTGGCGGGCAGGGTCACGGTGGTCTGGCCGACGCCGGTGTCCACTTCCAGGCTGGTGATTTTCATGCCGCTCAGGTCGAGATCGGATTGGCCTACTCCGGTGTCCACTGCCAGATCGAGGGGGACGGCCCTGGTCAGCCTGAGGTTCCACCTGGGGTCGCGCTTGCCGAATGACAGGAAAGCGAAGCCGCGGTTTTTTTGCCGGAGCTTGAATCTCCCCAGGTTTCCCTTGATGTCGTAGGTGAGTTTCAGCTTGGAGCGCTTGCTTACTCGGACGGTGCCCTCTATCAGCTTGTCGGGGTTTTCCCCGGCGGAGAGACTCAGCTCGGCCACGCCGGCGTCCAGGATCACCCGGGCCTGCTTGGCGCCCTCCAGGGGCTGGGAGATGACCTCGGTGACCAGGGGGGCCTGGTGGGTATGCATGATCAGGACGACCAGGACGAAGACGCCCGCGACCACCAGACCGGCGATCAAGGATCCCAGGCGTTTGCGCCGCAGCATGAGATCCAATCCGATGCCGATGAGGATCAGCGGCCACAGGCGCCACAGGGCGTCCCACAGGCTCCAGTCCAACACTCCCAGGTTGGACAACAGCAGGACGATGCCGATGGCGATTAGGATTATTGCGGCGGCCATCTCAGTTCCCCTTGGCCCGCTTTACGAAGATGAACAGGCCCAGCAGGATGAGCAATACCGGCCAGATTACGTCGAAGTCCATCCACAAGGGCCACTGGACACCCATGTTCTGCAGCAGGAACCAGACGCCGATCAGCACCAGGACCAGGCCCAGCAGAAAGGTGCCGGGAGCCTTGGCCTTGGAGGCGACCTTCTTCATCCCCTCGCCGACCTCGGTGGCCACCTCCTTGGCCTTCTGGCCGATCTCCTCGGCGCCCTCCTTGATGGTTTCCTTGGGCGATTTGCCCTCCTGACCCCGGCTGGGCACCAGCAGCGCCAGGGCCAGGTAGATGATCACCCCCACCCCGCTCATCAGTGCCAGGACTATGAAGATCACCCGCACCAGGGTGGGGTCGATCTCCAGGTGCTCGGCCAGGCCGCCGCACACGCCGGATATGATGCGGTCGGTGCTGCTGCGGTAGAGCTTGCGCACTTCCTTTTTTTCCGCCATGGATTTCCTCCCCTCCTAGCGGACCCGTTCGGAGAAGCTGCCGTCCTTGGTGGATATCCTGATTACGTTGCCGGTTTCGATATACAAAGGGACCTGGACCCGCAGTCCGTTGGACAGGGTGGCGGGCTTGGTGGCCGAGCCCTGGACGGTGTCGCCCCTGGTTCCCGGCTCCACTTCAACCACCTCGAACTCCACCGTGGAGGGCAGTTCCAGATCGAGGAGCTTGCCCTCGAAGAACATGGCCCGGCATTCCAGGCCGTCGGTTACGTAGCTGGCCTTTTCGCCCAGGTCTTCCTTCTGTACATTGAACTGGTCGTAGGTGGTCAGATCCATGAAGACCAGGGCCTCGCCCTCGTCGTAGAGGTACACAACGCCCTTTTTCTCCAGGTCGGGCTCCTTGAATTTTTCGCCGGACTTGAAGGACTTGTCGAAGACCTGCCCGGTCTTGAGGTTGCGCACCTTGACCTTGACCAGCGTGGCGGCGCCCCGCGCCGAGGGCGTCTGAGTCTGGGTTTCCATGATGGTGTAGGGGTCGCCGTCGATGAGAATGCGCACGCCTTTCTTGAAATCGGATGTGGTTATCATGGCGAGATTTTTACCGCGTTGTCTTCCCGGCGTCAATCGGATAGGTATTGAGTATGACCGAAACGGAGAAACCGGAGGTCAAAAAAGAGCCAAGGAAAACCGACGTCCTGGGGCATGTGATCCTGGCGGCCCCGGTTTTCTTGCTCTATCACCTGGGCCTGCTGATCTCCCCCCGGGCGGCCAACGGGGTTGATCCCATCACCCGGCTGATGGGCTACCTGGCGGGGATGAGCACCTGGATCTACCTGCTGGTGTTCGGCGGATTGACGGTGATCTACGTGCTGTGGGTCCGCCGGATGGCGCGCCGGCAGAGATTCAAGCCCCGCCGGTTTCCCCTGGTCATACTGGAGGCGGCGGTCTACGCGGTGATCATGGCGCCGCTGGCCGGCCTGCTGTTGCGCAAGCTGCACATCCTGGGGTTCCCGCTTTTGGCCATGGGACCCCTGGATCGGGTGGTGGCCTCGGCCGGAGCGGGGTTCTACGAGGAACTGGTATTCAGGCTTTTGGGAATCGGCCTTTTCGTGTTTGTCTTCAAATCGTACCAGTTGAAGCGCTGGCTGGCTTTGCTGCTGGCGGCCCTGATTACCTCGGTGGTCTTCTCGGGATTTCATTACCTGGGCCCGACCGGGGACGCTTTCTCCCTGGAGAGCTTCTCCTTCCGCTTCGTGCTGGGGATGATGCTGGCGGGAGTGTACATCTTCCGCGGCTTCGCCACGGCGGTCTACGCGCATTTCCTCTACGACGTGTATGTCATGTGCGTCTGGATGGGGTGAGCTTCACGTCGTCGGCCTCGATGAAGATCTTGTCGGCGGCCGGGACGGCCTCACGGATGTTCGCTTCCATCTTGTCGACCACGTCCTCCAACTCCTCGGCAAGCAGTTGATCCTCGAAGTCTACGTTCATGTTCACCAGGATGCGCCGGGGCCCCAGGTGCATGGTCAAGATGTTGCCCACCGCCAGGACGCCCGGAGTGCCTGCGGCGGCCCGGCGAATGGCGGCCACGTTTTCGGGGCTGGCCGCCTCGCCGATCAGCAGTTCCTTGGTTTCGTGGGCCAGCAGGAAGGCTACGACCGCCAGCAGTACGCCGATGAGAATCGATGCGACGCCGTCGAAGAGCATCATCCCGGTCAGCTGGGACAGCAGCACGCCGACGAAGGCGATGGTCAGGCCCAGCAGGGCCGCGGTGTCCTCGAAGAACACCACCGCCACGTTGGTGTCCTTGCTTTCCTGCACGGCCTTCATCAGGCCGGTGCCCCGGCGGCGGGTCTTGTTCAGCTCCTTGATGGCGAAGAACAGCGCCACCGATTCGATCAGGGCCGCCGCCGCCAGGATGGCGTAGATCAGCCCGGGACGCTCGATTGGCTGGGGGTCCTGGAGCTTGTGGATCCCTTCGTAGACCGACACCACCGCCCCGATGAAGAAGAGCATGTTGGCCACCACAAACGACCAGAAGTACTGCTCCTGGCCGTAGCCGAAGGGGTGGGCGGCGTCGGGGGGCTTCTGGCTGCGCTTGAGGCCCAAAAGCAGCAGCACCTGGTTGCCGGTGTCGGCGGTCGAGTGCACCGCCTCGGCCAGCATGGCCGAGCTTCCGGTGATCAGCGCCACGACATACTTGATGGCGGTGATCAACGAGTTGGCCGTCAGCGCGGCCAGAACGACCAGCTTGGATCCTGATTTCATGGTGCCGGGTTGTATCACGTCCGCGGACGTTTGGACAACCCTTGCGGCGGACCCCGGCTGTGGTATGTTGATCGACATGGTGATCAAGAGTGTCGATGCGGAGATTCTTCAACAGGCCCAAAAGATCCGCGAGGATCTTCACCGGCACCCCGAGCTGGCCTTCAAGGAGCAGCAGACCGCGGAGGCGGTCGCCGGGCATCTGGAGGCGCTGGGAGTCGACGAAGTCACGCCTCGAGTGGCGGGCACCGGTGTGGTGGGGCTGCTGCACGGAGGCCGGCCGGGGAGTTGCGTGGCGCTGCGCGCCGAGTTGGACGCTCTGCCCATAGAGGAGCAGACCGGCTTGCCTTTCGCTTCAGAGAACCCGGGAGTAATGCACGCCTGCGGTCACGACGGGCACATGGCCATCCTGCTGGCCGCCGCCCGGGTGCTGACCGGGCTGCGTGCGGATCTTCCGGGATCGGTAAAGTTCATCTTTCAGCCCGGCGAGGAACTGGGCGGCGGCGGGTTGCAGATGTCCCGGGCCGGCGTGCTGAAGGATCCGGATGTGGCCGCCGTCTTCGCCCTGCACTGCCGCCCCCAGATCCCGGTGGGGCAGATCGAGCTGGACCTGGTGCCCGGCGCGGCGACCAACCCCTTCGAGATCCGCATCATCGGCAAGGGCTGCCACGCCGCCTATCCCCATACGGGGATCGATCCGATTGCCATCGGCTGCCAGGTGGTCAATTCCCTTCAGCAGGTGGTCAGCCGGCAGGTGGCTCCCTACCGGCAGGCGGTGGTGACCGTGGGAGCCTTCCAGGCCGGCAACCGCGGGAACGTCATTCCCGGGGAGGCGGTGCTGCGGGGCACCATCCGCACCCGGGATCCCGGAGTGCAGAAGCAGATCATCGGCTCAGTGGAGAAGATCGCCCGGGAGATCTCCGGGGCCTTCGGCGCCAAGGCGGATGTGCGCATCGATAACGGCACCCCCCGGGTGGCCAACGATCCCCGGCTGATGGAACTGGTCCGGCAGGTGGGAGCGGAGGCGCTCGGGGCCGGCAAGGTCAGAGACGCCGAGGAGGCCACCATGGGGGCGGACGACTTCGGCTATTTCCTCGAGGAGCAGGGCGGCGTGCCCGGTTGCCTGTTCCGGCTGGGAGTCGAAACCGACAATCCGGTGCACTCGGCAAAGTTCGATTTCGGCCACCAGTCCCTGGAGGCTGGAATTTTAATGATGAGTAATCTTGCGATCCGGTACCTCTCGGGGGGATAATCAACCTGTGATGCCTGCTCGTTGGATAGCCCTGTTGTTGCCCGCCCTGCTGTGCCTGCCCGGCTGTCCCAAGCGCGACACCGGCGAAATCAACGTCGACCAGATCCAGAAGGTGGTAGACGCGGTGGAGGACCACCTCCGGGGCATGCGCGTGGCCCTCAAGGCCAAGAAGCTGGATGAGGCCGGGGACCACTACGAAGAGGCCAAGGAGTTGATGCAGGACAACCAGGCCCAGCTCAGCGCCTACCCGGAGGTGGGTCTGCTCAGGGAGCGAGTCCAGGAGGCCGACGGCGACCTCTGCTACGGTTTCGCCAACATAACCCTGGCGGATTTCTTCGATGCCATCCGGGGAAAGAACATACCGGATGCCCGCTCCCGGTTGAAGCGGGCCAGGAAGGAGTTCGAGCGCTGCAAGTCGAAGATCGAAGGCCGCGAAGACTTCATGGCCCTGCAGATGAACCTGGACACCGCACCCCAGTCGTTGAAGGACCTCGAAAAGGAGTTACTGCGCGAGATCTGGTTGAAGGAGATCGCTTCGATCAAGAAGGAGTGCGGGGAGAAGATCAAGTCAATCCGCGCCAAGCTCGCCCGCATGCAGAAGCAGCCCAACCAGAAGGAACTGGCGGTGGAGATCGACCGGGAGATCAAGTCGGTGCACTCGTCCATCTCCGGCGAAAAGGAGTTCTCCGCCGATCCCGAATGGCTGGCGGTGGCCGGGACCATTACCGGGGAGCTCCAGGAGTTGGACAACCAGCGTGCATCCCTGGTGCGCCGCGGCAAGATCCTCTGGACGGTCAAGGAGGTCCTGCCCAAGGCAGCCAAGTCGGCCACCCTGGCGGTTACCACCCGCAACCGCGCCGAGGCCTTGAAGAAAGTAGAGGCGGCCTATCAGGGATACCGGCAGTGCGAGGAACTGCTCGACGAGGCGCTCAAGGCGGATAAGGACCTGGGAAAGTTCACCTTCCTGTGGCGCGGAGCCCGCAAGAACGCCCGATGGCTGCGTTCGCACTGCAAGGCCAACCGGCGCATAACCGAGCGGATGGTAACCAAGCTGTCCGGAAAAAGGCCCCCCCGGAAGAAAGAAGTAAAAGAAGTCAAAGAGACCAAAGAAACCGCCAAGCCTCCCAAGAAGAAGAAAAAGAAGAAGCGAAGAAAGCGCAAGGGGCGCATACGGCGTTGGTGAGGTTAATGCGCCGTGGGCTCCGAGTCGATGGTGGGTACCAAAAAGAAGCGTGAGCGGCCTACCACGATCTGGTCGCCGAACTTGAGGTGGGAGGCTTTTACCTTGCGGCCGTTGACCTTGGCCCTGCCGTTGCCCTTGCATCTCAGGCGGAAGGTCCCCGGGCCCTCGGGCCGGATATAGGCGTGGATGGCGGCGACCCGGAACCCGCGGGCCTGCACGTCAACTCCCGGTGACTTGCCGATGGTGATCTCCTGACCCAGGGGAACCGAGACATCGTCCCCCACCAGGTAGGCCACCGGGGCGTCCTCCTCGTGCGTGGTGAGCACCATGGTTTCGTCGCCCCGGGAAGTCTTGAGCGGCTTGATCATCGAGATCTCGAACTTGCCCAGGCCGATGCGGTCGCGCAGGCCGACCGGCGCCCGCCGGATGGTCTTGGCGTTGAGCCGGGTGCCGTTGGCGCTGCCCAAATCATCGAGGTAGAACTCGCCGCGATCCCAGGAGAGCCGCGCGTGGCGCCGGCTTACGCTGAGGTTGTCCAGGATCAGCTCGCAGGTGTGATCGCGCCCGATGGTCATGGCCGGGGGCATGAAGGGCCGCTGCATCACCACCCGGCCGCCCAGGCGCACGATTATGGACATGGGCGGAGGGGGTTTGGCCGCCTTGGCCAGGTCGACCAGGCCGATCCCCGCGTCGGGATCGGGTTCGATGGTCAGCTGCTTGAATACCTCGACCTGGCCCGGCCCCAGGGAGGGCTCGAAGGCATGCAGCAGGAAGGCGTCGCGGATGTCGGCTTCTTCCCAGGCATTCTTGGGGTCGCCGAAATACAGCCGGGTGGGTTTGCCGTCTTTGAGAAACAGCAGCGTGCGCGTGCCCTTTCGCTCGAGCGCCACCGCAGCGTCCTGGCCCTCCCGGGCCAGAACTTCCAGCACGTGCTCCAGGCTGACCAGTTCGGTGGAGGCCTGCAGCACCGGCCGGTTGCGGAAGTGCACTGCCGCCAGCAGCACCCGGATGGGATCGCTGCGCACCAGGCTGCACACCGGGTCCTCCAGCTGGCGGGCCCGCAAGGGGAAATCCTTCAGCGGAACCCAGGAGAAGATGTCCCGGTCCAGCAGCCCCGCCAGGTGGGGCACCGAACGGTGGATCAGGCAGGTCAGGCGGGTCTCCTCGGTTTCCAGCTCCAGCCGGCCGTCGGGACAATGCCCCTGGGACAGCAGCCGGTCGATCTCCGGGAAGATCTCCTCTTCCTTGAAATCCCTCCCGGTCAGGACGACCTCGCCCGGTGGAAATTTAACCGGAGCCATAACCGGAATGATCGATCAGCGATGGTGAGATAGCAAGGGGGTTAATGATCCTCATACCATACCCGCTTGCCCCGCGGTGTTTTCAGGAGAGTTCCCCGCTCGGTGATCTTCAGCACGGCGCTGGGGGTGACGGGGACCTTGCCGGCCTTTCCGGGGAGGTCGACCATCAGGTGGGGGACGATCAGGCCGGAGTGCCTGGCGCGCAGGCGGGTGATGATGTTCAGCGCGCTTTGCATGGGGACCTGGAAGTGCAGGGTGCCGGCGGCGCGATCGAGCTGGAAGAGGTAGTGAGGCTTGACCCCCGCGCCCGCCAGGGCCCGGCCCAGGCCGGCCTGGGCGGTCACCGAGTCGTTGACGCCCCGCAGTAGAACCGCCTGGTTCAACAGGGGGATGCCGGCGTCGCGCAGCCGCGCCAGGGCCCTTTTTGACTGGGTGCACAACTCCTTTGCGTGGTTGAAATGGGTGACGAACCACAGCGGGCGGTGCTTCTTGAGTACGCGCACCAGCCCGGGGGTGATCCGCGCCGGCAGGGTCACCGGAACGCGCGAATGCACCCGCACCAGGTCGATGCGCGACCGCGAGCGGGCGGCTTGCAGCCTCTCATCCAGGGCCCGGTCTGACAGGAGCAGCGGCTCCCCGCCGGAGAGAATCACCTCGTGTACGCCCGGGTTTTTCGAGACCGCCCGGGCGATTTCTCCAGGACCGGCCACCGGGCCCGGATCTGTCCAGTAGCGCTTGCGGTTGCAGTGCCGGCAGTGGGCCGGGCAGCCGGCGGACACCAGGGCCAGCAGCCGGTCGCCGAAGCGGCACAGCACCCCCGGCTCCACCTGGAAGGACTCCTCATCCAGAGGATCCCGCCGGCCCCCTGATCGCAGCTCGCGCGGGTCGGGCACCATCTGCCGCCGGATCGGGCAGCGGGGATTCTGCAGATCCATCAGCCTCAGCAGGTGGGGGGTGATCCGCAGCGGATAAGCGTCGGTCACCTTATGCGGGATGCCCAGCCGGGAGGGATCGATGAGGGATCGGGACAGCTGGTCGCGCCAGGTCATAGAGCCCTAGAACCGGTAAATAACCCCGACGTACATCTTGCCGCCGAGCTGGGTGAAATCCTTGGTTTCGAAGTACTCCGAGAACTTGAATCCCCCCTCGACGCAGAAGCCCACCCGCTCCCAGGGATTGATCTCCAAACCGACCACCAGGTGCAGGCTGAAGGCGCCCCCCTGGTTGTTCAAGTCCAGAAACTCCAGGCCGACTCCCAGCCCCGCATAGGGAGTCACCCAGGGACGGATCCAGCGGTACTTGAGGCCGATTACCGCGGGGACGAAGTAGGCGTCGTAGCCCCGGTCCTGATCGTCCTCCCCGCTTCCGACGATCAATCCTATCTGCACGTAGGCCACCAGCTGCTGCAGGATAAAGATGTCGGTCTGGGCCTCGAAGGCGGTCAGCCAGGTGTTGAGGTTTCCCTCGCCGCCGATGTACCCGCTGAGGATCCCGCCGACGCGCAGGCTGGCGGCCAAGATCGGCTCCCACTTGGGCTTGGGTTTCAGGCCCAGGGCCAGGCGGAGCTCCTCGGCCAGCTCGCGGGTGGCCTGGATCATTTCCTCGCCGTCTTCGGCATCCACGCTGCGCGAGCCCCGCCCGACGGTGGTGCCCGCCTGCACGTCCACCGCCGCGACGCTGATCACCACCCGGTCGCCCACCTTGCCCGCCGTGCCCCAGACCAGGATGGCGTTGCCCAGCGAGGCCCCGTGCTGGACCACGCAGTTGGGATCCTCCGGGGGGCAGCCCACCAGGATCTTGGTCTCCTCCAGGGTGAGTATCTTGCCCAGGTCGGATTTGCCCAGCAGGTTGATCCCCCCGCCCTCGGAAAGCCCCGAGAGCAGCACCCCGGTGAGGGTGGCGGCGGTTTCTTCCGGCACGCCCTGCGCCTGCAAGTCGAGTACGGCCACCTTGGGCTTCTTGGCGGCGGCGGGAACGGCAACAATAAGCAGCAATGCGATGACGGTAAGCGGTTTCATCAGGCGGGATGGTAGCACGCCTTTTCTGCCCCTACAACTCGGGCGGATCGAACTCCCCGTTGCCGTCCACGTCTACCTGGACCGCGTTGGTCATGCCCACCGCCCGGCAGCCGCGGAAGACCGGGCCCATGTTAACGGATTGGGGACCGGTAGCCACCGCCGCGTACCAGGTGTCGGCGGTCGGGCTGACCGATACATCGCCGTCGAAACGCACCGCCGGGTGAGAGGAATCCACCTGGCCCGGAGCCTCGAGGGGCAGGGTGGCCACGGTCTCACCGTTGGCGATGAGAATCACCTGCTCCACCGGGACCCAGTCGGCCGCCTGCACGTTCAGGTGCACGTCGAAGGGCGGCGTGGCGGTCACCAGGTCGCCGACGGTGCCGTCATCGATCTGGATGGTAACGAAGATGCCCCCGCCCACCATGGCGCGCCGCGCCTTGAGGTTGGCCCATATCTCGGCCAGGTCGATGTCCGGGGGGTCGTCGGCGGACGAGGCTATCATGGTGCGGCCGAAGCCGGCCTCGGTGTCGCGCTGGTGGGAGTCGGACACCGACACGGCGGTCCTGAAGACGCCCTGGTTGTTCATGCTGTTCCACACCGGCAGGACCTTGTTCAACATGGTCTCCCAGTCGTCCCGGTTGAGCAACTCGATGGTGTCGAAGTCGGTGGTGAACTTCGCGGGATCCAGCGAGTCCAGCCGGGGGATCACCGCGGGGGGGTCGAAGCCCAGGTGATCCAGGAGCCCCTGGTGGGATAGCGGATGGGCTATGTTGATGATCTTTGCGCCCAGCTCGCGCATGCGCACCCATATCTCGGGATACTCCAACTGGCGGACGAACTCGTCGTCCTCGTACAGTGTCCAGGGGATCTGCCAGTAGACCCACCCGGTGGGATCGCCGGTCAGCGGGAAGGCGGTGTTGTGGCCGTACAGGGGGGAGACTTCGTTGCCGACCACCGTGCGTATATAGGCGCCCACGTCGAAGCCGAGCTCCTGTTTCATTTTCTCGACGTAGGGTGCGAAGTCGGTCTGGCAGTCGTGGTCGGTGACTACCAGGATCTCCACGGCCTCGACGATGTTGGAGCCGATCTTGTCCTCGATGTCGAAGGTGGAGTCGATCGAACGCGTGCAGTGGTTGTGCACGTCGGCGCCGACGAAACCGGTGGTGTCCACCTGGCGGGTGAGCGTGCCGGAAACCTCGACCCGGCCCCCGGCGGCCAGGCTGATGTCCTGGCGGTGAATGGTGTACTCCCAGCCGCGCGAAAGGGTCACGGTCCAGTCGCCGGCCGGCACTATGAACTCGCCCTCCCCGGTGACGCCGAAGGTCAGGCTGTCCATGTGCACCGGGGCGTTCATGTCGGCGCCGGGGCCCGGCTGAATCGAGATCTTGCAGGGCAGCGGGCTGCCCGCGTCGTCTTGGCACTGGTAGGCCAGGTGCGCGGGCGGGGGTAAGCTGACGTCTTGAGTGGCGGCCTGGCCGGAGGAGACCGCTATCGTACCTGAAGTGAATTCGTCCCGGCCGGTGGCCCGCACCACCTGCAGGTAGTCGCCGGCGGGCAATTGCATCTCGAAAGTTCCGTCCGCGGCGGTATAGGTCTGGTTGACGTAGTTGTCCCCGGTGGCGAACGAAGTATCCCGCGCCAGCACCAGGGCGCCCGCCTCCGGGTTGCCCGAGGTGTCGGTGACCGTGCCCCCCAAAAGGCCCAGGCCGGTCTCGCCCCGCAGCTCGTTGAGCGTCCGCAGGCAGGCATCCATCCCGCCGTCACCGACTATCAGCAGCCGCTCCACCACCAGCGGTTCCGAGTCGCTCCGCACCGAGGGTGCGGTGCCTTCACCCGCTTCGACCGGGGTGATCCCGTCCAGGGAGATGAGCACCTTTATGCCCCCGTCGGACCCGGTGTACAGGTTGCAGGAGTTTTTAGAGAACCCGCCCAGGTAGGAGTGCTCGCCGCCGGGCAGCTCGCCGCCGTACATGCCCGGACCGCGGACGAAGTCGGTGGTGGGATCTCCGTTGAGATCCAGGTCGCCCACCGACACCGACGCGTCCGAGGGGCCTCGCGAGCGGATGGACGTGCGGATACGCAGGTAGGAGGCGTCCGGTTCGAGAATATAGTCGTTGATGATCTCCAGGCTTTTGCGTTCCAGCGAGCCGGAGAGGGCGGCGTCTACTATGGGGATGCCCCGGTGCTTGCCCTGGATGCGCACCACGGCGGCCTGCCCGTCGCTGCCGTCGGAGAAGATCTCGGCGGTGGTGGGCTGCATGCTCAGCAGGTCGATGATCAAAAACAGCTCCTCGAACTCCTCAAAGCCTTCGGCTCCCTCCTCGCGGACCACGTCGGCGTCCAGCAGGCTGCCGCCGTAGGGCCCCCAGCCACGGGGCTCGAAGGCGTTCTGAACCACGAAGGCTGCCTTCTGGTTGTAGAGCTTATAGTCGCCGATCCAGCCGTGGGCCTCCACCCCCTCTAACAGCTCGCTTTCCTTGGAAATCACCCCGGCGCGGACCTGTCCGGGGCCCAGACGTTCGTCCAACGGCAGAGTGCCGCCCGACTCGCTGCTGCAAGCGGTGGCGCCCAGGAGTAACACAATCCACGCCCACCCGAGTATTTCCCGCATAAAGGTCTCCTTTTCTCCGAAATACCCTAGCATAAACCGGCTGCCTTGGGGACCCTTGAGATAAAAAGCGATTTCGTTGTAGTATGGGGCACTTCGGAAGAACGAAAGGAGTGTAGTCATGAGACGTTGCCTGTGGACCGTGATGTCTTGTTGCTTTGCAGTCGTGGCCCTGGCCGGGTGCACCGAGACCAGCCCGGCGGATGAGAGCTGCCTGACCGACGCGGACTGCCAGCCGGACGAGCAGTGCTTTGCCGGCAAGTGCAAGCCGCTGGACTGCTCTTCGGACACCGACTGCGCCCCGGGCAAGACCTGCCAGGAGGGCACCTGCACCGACGTAACCGGTTGCGAGTCCGATGCTGACTGCAACGGAGCCATTTGCGACACCGCTACGGGAAACTGCGTCGAATGCCTGGAGGATGCCGACTGCGGCACCGGCGAGAAGTGCGTCGACAACCACTGCCGCGCCGGCTGCACGTCCGACGCCGACTGCAGCGACCCCACCCCCAAGTGCGACGCCAACACCGGCGTGTGCGTCGAGTGCCTGGAAGATGCCGACTGCGGCCAGGGCGAGGTCTGCTCGGCCGGCCAGTGCGTGTCCACCGGCTGCACCTCGGACGCCGACTGCAGCGATCCCACCCCGGTATGCGACACCACCACCGGCGACTGCGTGGAGTGCCTGGACGACGCCGACTGCGGCCTGGGCGAGACCTGCCAGGACAACGTCTGCGAGGGACAGGCCTGCACCTCGGACGCCGACTGCGACGACCCGGCACCCTTCTGCGACCCCACCACCGGCGTCTGCGTCCAGTGCCTGGACAACGGCGACTGCGGCCAGGACGAGGTCTGCCAGGACGGCCAGTGCGTGTCCACCGCCTGCACCTCGGACGCCGACTGCGCCGATCCCACCCCCAAGTGCGACACCAACACGGGAGAGTGCGTGGAGTGCCTGGAGGACTCCGACTGCGGCCAGGGCGAGGTTTGCCAGGACGGCCAGTGTGTGGGCACCGCCTGCACCTCGGACGCCGACTGCAACGCTCCCACCCCGTTCTGCGACACCGACACCGGAGAGTGCGTGGAGTGCCTCGACGACACCGGCTGCCCCCGCGGCTCGATCTGCGAAGGCAACCTGTGCGTGGAGGGCTGCCGCATCGACCGCGACTGCCCCCAGGGGCTGTTCTGCGACACCTCCGACGGGGTTCCGGGCGTCTGCGTGGAATGCCTGGAGGACGCCGATTGCCCCAACGGCTGGACCTGCGGTCCCGACGGCATCTGCCACGCGGCCTGCCAGAACGACCGCGACTGCCCCCAGGACCAGGTCTGTGACCGCAACCTGGGCTACTGCGTCGACTGCATCGACGACACCGACTGCGCGGCGGGGGAGGCCTGCATCGATAGCGTGTGCGTGCCCTGGTGCGAGACCGACGACGACTGCGATCCCGGCGAGATCTGCGAGGACAACCAGTGCGTGGTAGGCTGCCGCACCGACGAGGACTGCCAGGACGTGGCGCTGGGCCTGATCTGCGAGAACAACCAGTGTGTCGAGGGCTGCCGCGACTCCAGCCAGTGCCCGCCGGGAACATACTGCGAGAACAACGTGTGCGTGCCCGGCTGCGAGTCCGACACCGACTGCCTCCCGGGCGAGACCTGCATCAACCACGAGTGCGTGCGCGGCTGCCAGAGCGACGCCGATTGCGAAATAGGCTTCATCTGCGAGGGCGGGGTGTGCGTGGAGGGTTGCCGCGACGACCGCGACTGTCCCGCGGGCACCTACTGTGACCAGGGCCAGTGCGTGCCCGGCTGCACCTCCGACATGGACTGCCCCCGGGGCATGTACTGCTGGGTGGAGCAGCACGAGTGCGTGGAGTGCCTGACCGACGACCACTGTTTCGGTCCGGGCGGGATGGCCTTCTGCGACCTGCAGACCCACACCTGCGTGCAGGGCTGCCAGGACAACAACGACTGCGGCTGGCAGATGGTCTGTGACACCACCCAGGACCCGTCCATCTGCGTGCAGTGCTACGCCGGCGACACCAGCGTTTGCGACGACATGAACCTGGTCTGCGACGACACCCAGAAGATCTGCGTCGAATGCGTAGAGGACGCCGATTGCCAGGACGCCGCGCTGGGTCACTGCCTGGTCGCCGATAACATCTGCGTGGAGTGCTACGAGGACGCACATTGCGCCGCGGACGAAATCTGTGACCAGGACTCTTACACCTGCCTGGCCGGCACCGGCCGCGGACTGTGCGAGCCCTGCACCGAAGACAGCCAGTGCGGCGGCGCCGCGGACCTGTGCGTGGATTTCCGGCTGCCCACCGGCGAGCTGGTCGACCAGGGCTGCGGCCAGGCCTGCGGCGCAGGCAGCGGGCCCTGCCCGGACGGCTACCGCTGCGCCCAGCAGGGCCAGGTCATGCAGTGCGTCCCCCACAACGCCGAGGACG
>Ga0272442_10002605_pt1 | contig 26011 bp, 26 predicted proteins | sample SSMForm2O_FD_200262 | JGI IMG/M metagenome (GOLD analysis project Ga0272442, IMG submission 200262) | Marine sediment archaeal communities from Little Sippewissett salt marsh, Falmouth, MA, United States - SSM-Form-2O | ecosystem: Environmental > Aquatic > Marine > Wetlands > Sediment ... | reverse complement strand
ATACAAACTGCTAGGAGGTTATAGAGATAAGATTGAAACTTCTGTTACAATAGGGATAAATCCTGTTGATTTGATGGTCGAAAAGGCAAAGGATTTTGTATCTCAGGGATTCACCTGTTTAAAGGTGAAATGTGGCATGGATGCTGATCTTGATATCGAGGCGGTTCTTGCTATCAGAAATGCGGTTGGTAAGAATATTAAGATCAGATTAGACGCAAATGAGGGTTATACCTTAGAAAAAGCCTTAAGAGTTATTGAAACCCTTGAGAAATTAGGGGCAGATATAGAAATACTCGAACAACCAACCCCTGCAAAATATCTATATGCTCTAAAAGAGGTGACTTCACAGTGCACTGTACCAATCATGGCCGATGAAACTGCTTTGACATTGAGAGATAGCCTCAAAGCAGTAAAAATGGAGATTGCAGATGCAATCAATATAAAACTTATGAAAATTGGAGGTATTACAAACGCAATCAAGGCAAACACATTTGCAGAGATAGCAGAAATACCAGTGATGATAGGTTGCATGAACGAATCAATGGCTGCAATGGCTGCAGGGGTTCACCTTGCATGTGCATTTAAAAATGTAAAATATGCAGACCTTGATTCAGCCTTAGATTTCAAGCAAGACATTGTTAATGGCGGTGCAAGCTATAAGGCTGGTTATGTAATTCCTTCAGATAAACCAGGTCTGGGAATAGAGGTTGATTTGTGAAATGGAAAACAGATATTTTCATAAAATCTTGAGTGAAGTTCCTACCTATACGAGATTTTTAAATGTCAGTGAAATAGACAATTTGATGAATCTAATCAAAGTAATTCCACAAGTTAAGGTCAAGAAAATTGGAACTACAGTGGATAAAGAGCCTTTGATGTTGTTAGATATAGGTAATGGCGATAGGACAGCCATTATCATTGGCGTACCACATAGTGATGAGCCGTTAGGAAGCCTTGTCATAACATTTTTTGCCAGGTGGCTTGCAACAAATCCAGATGCTAAATATTTTGGATGGCGATGGCTGCTTATACCGATTCTTGAACGTAGGGGAATGCGCTTGAACGAGGGATGGTTCAATATGACTGAATCATTTGCAGCTATGGCGAAATCAACATTTCGAGAACCAACAGAAGATCAATATGAATGGACATTCCCAATTGAATATGATAATTATATATGGACCCAATCAAGACCAGAAACAATTGCAATAAAAGAGGTATTGGAAAAAGAACAACCGGAACTGCTCTGTGGACTTCATCACAGTGGTTTTACAAATGGATATTACTATTTGAGTCAAGATTTTCCAGAAGTATACCCTATTTTGGAAAAATTCGCTAAGAGCTTACAGATTCCACTCTCAGATAAATCACCAGATGTCCCATTTGAAAAGATGCTATCTCCTGGGTTTTACAAGATGTACGGACTAAAAGACTATATTAAATATTACAAAAAAAAGGACCCATTAGTGCTACCGTCACTTAAGCGTGGTGCTTGTAGTGATGAGTGGTACCAAAAAAACATTGGAGGTTTTAGCTTTAACTGTGAAGTTCCTATGTATTTAAGTCCAAAACTTAAAGATAGAAATCCTTCAAAGAAATCTTATAAGAAATTGATCCAACGCCGATACAATCGTAAAAAAACAAGAGTTGATTACTCAAGGAGATTGTTAGATAAAATTAAGGATTATGAAAATTTAGCAGACCCACTTCTTTTAACATCTGCTAAAAAGCATATTGAGAATGCTGAATTATCTCTTGAACATGAAAAGCGAATCCTTGAAAAATCAGATGATAAAATAGTAACAAAGGCAGATGTTTTTGAAAATAGTGTAATTGAAGACCTATTTGATCTATTCTTTCTTGGTCAGATCTGGAGGGTTACAGAGAGCATATGTGTAAAAGGTGGTAATCCAAAGATTTGCAGATTAATGGAGACAGCTGACCTTGAAATCAAATCACTTGCAAAAAGTGTTCAGGAAAGAGGATCTTTCTATCATGTCCCTATTCGTAAATCTGTTCAAATGCAGCTCGGAAGCATTTTAATTATTGCAGAAGCCCTAAAAAACAAATAAAAGATTCTATTCTTCATTTGTGTATGAATAACTTTCATAGGAAAGATTACCGCTGATCTTTTTTATTCTATTATAGTTGTTATCTTGTTTTGTGATGACCATTGGTGTTTTCCTATGTTTTACAATTTTCATTAATTTCTTTGTAACATTTATTTTATTATCCATATTTACTCCCCCAATCTCAATTATTTTATTATTATAATCCACCAATATTGTATTTATATCCCTTTCTATTTTACAAAAAAGATGGTAAGAATTAACTGGTGTAAAAGTATTTGAATATAACTCAGATACAGGGTTGATTAACATGAGTTCAGGATTTATCAGAAAAGCTTCTCTATACGACCTTGATGAAATAATCAAAATTGAAGGTAACTGCTTCAAGGAAAGTTTGGCATATTCACCAAAGCAATTAAAATATCTATTATTAAAAGCAAACAGTAATTTTTTATTGGAGACAATACAAGATGCAATACGTGGTTTTATTATAATCTTGTATAAAAGAAATTCTGATATAGCAGGAGTAGAAACATTAAACGTTGACCCACTACATCAAGGTAAGGGAATTGGTAAGAAATTATTAAATGCTGCAGAGATAGATATGTTCAATAGAGGAATAAAAAAGATAAGACTTGAGGTTTCTACAGGAAACCAAAGAGCTATTAGTTTGTATGAGAAATCAGGGTTTAGAATAACAGCTCTTTTAAAGAATTACTATAAATATGAACATTATGATTCACATGATGCATTTAGACTGGTAAAGAACTTGACAACCTAGATTTCAATATTAAGAATAATTGAAGGGTTTCCAATTCTTATTTTTAAGTCTGCAATAACCTGTTGTATAACCTTTTAATATGTCAAGTATACCTTTTCTAAGATGGGAAGGTAAAAAATCTATATCACATGTCTCTTTGTTAATATGAATCTTCTCTACATGATCAATGGGTTTAATATTTGATGAACCATTTTTACTCTCAAGAAGATAAAAAGATTGGTTTTTTTCATCCTCATCAATTCGTAAAACTTTAGAATCAACTCTATTTTCAAAAGAAATTACATCTCTATCTTTGAATTTCATAATTTTTGGATCAATATTATTTGCCAATAAAAACAGAAGTACTCCCATGCACTTAGAACATGTTCCACATGGAATAATTTCACCATCTTCAAAATGACAAGAGTGACAAGAACGTTGCAGTTCTGCAAGATGTGGATAACGTGCAGCCAGAATCCTTTCTACAATCAAACCGGAAATATTTCGGACTGCAGACCATTGATACATCCCCGGCATTCTTTTTGTAAACCAATCGTTCATAAGGATATCATAGTCCTGATGCTGATCATATATCCCATAATAATGAGGTATTCCCAAATAATTAGGAGCTGCCCTTAAATCATCAAATTCACTACCAATTAATAGATTGCCAATCTTTTTCTCAGCAAATACAGGCAATAGCAAAAAAACGTAAAATGGGAAAATACAGAGACGTATAGGATAAGTATCCGCGCGTATCCTTCTATGATCAGGTCTAATGAATTTTAAATTATCAAGCATAAAAACATAGAACCGGTCAATGTTTGTCCAAACCCGCTGTGTTTTATTATCGTTTCTTTTATGATATCTATAAGCTGGAATGGCTGTTCTCCAGTGGCCTCCACTTTCATTTATATACAAAGGATAGGTTTTACATCCTATTTCATTTAGCATACCATAGGTCAAGAGACTTTCCTTTCCACCACTTGATAGAATCCCGCAGCTGCTTCTATCCATCTTTGATGAGATAACATTATCATTATGCACATTTGATGAGTCTATTACCATTTTTGAATATGAATCTTCAGGTTTGATGGAATCAGTTTTTGGAAGGAACCTAGAAATGATATATTCAGCCCTTCTTCTAAGTATCTTATTTACAAATATATCCCTGGAAAAAATTTTATTTAATTTTTTTATAAGATCAAAATCCGTCTCACTGATAGGAAAATCCAACCTTAATTTTTTTGAAAATAAGCCATAGTTCAACAATGGCATGGTAAATGCAAGTCGAAGAAATGGCAAATAACAATCATTTACATTCTCATCATATTTTAACATGATAGAAAAACTGATTTTTTTACCATTTATTTTATTAAGTGTTACATTTGATTTTACAGTTCTTTTATTTATAATTGGATCTGATAGCTCTATTGAAGAAAAACAAACCATATCTGGTTTATTACTTGTCATTAATCTCCTCCAAAAAATCAGCTATTTCTCCAACTCCTTCACTTAAGGGTTCCATCACTGGAACTGAAAATTTATTTTTAAGTTTCATTTGTGCATTTTTTATATCTTTTTTATCCATTTTTTCTTTATTGATGCCAATGCCCAAAAGAGGTTTCTCAGTAAGAAGCTGAGCAATTTTTACTACTCGAGCTGGATCAGGCATTTGATAATTGGGAAAACCATCAAGATGGGGTCTTTTAGGCGCATCAACCAAAATAAAACCATCAACTCTAGCTGCTGCAAGTATTTCAAATCCACCAGGGAAAAAAGGATGAACAAGACTACCCTGACCTTCAATTATCATAAAGTCTGGTTTTAAATCATTCCATGAGTCAATAATAGCACCTTCAATACCTCCTGAAACAAAATCATTTATCATTGCATCCAGGACAATACCATGAGGCCAGCCTTGCATCCAACCTGTCTGGCCTGTATAAATCATATCAGTTTTTCTACCTCTTCTGTTCAACTCCTTATTTAATAAAACTGCAATTGTTCTTTTTCCAATAGCTGAATCTGTGCCAATAATAGCGATACGTTTTGAATCCACTTTATTAATTTCACCTGTGTAAAATCTCTTATGGTCTCGAAAAATCTTACGAACATCTGTAATACCACAACCATGTTCTTCTGCAAGGCTCTCAAATAACGGATCATCTGATAAAAACTGATGAAGTCCAGAAACTACATCAAGACCCTTCTTTAGAGCCCAAATAATTGCTTTGTCATAACCCCTTGGTAAAACACCCCCCTCTGAAACAGCCCCGACAATAAATGTATCAGAACTAGTTTTATCAAGGGCAAAATCGAGGTCATTATACATTGGTATGCCTCTTCTCACACCATCTAGGATTTCCCCTGCATCACCCTCAGAAAGTGTAGTATCAACGATGCATGAAACATCAAACCTCTTACTATATCTCACAAGACCATGAGCTGTTTTTCCATCTGCACAACAAAAAAGTCTATCGGCATACACAATGGCACGTTTTTTAGACATTATTTCTTTCCCATTTCTAATATGATTTTAACAAAAAATTATTTTCTTCCAGTTAAAATAGTTACATATCTATCAGTAGGAAGTGGTTCTTTTTTATGTCTTTCCAAAAGGGCAATAAGACCAGCAGTAGAAGCTGGTAAAACACTAAGGCCTTCTTTATCCCTAAGTATCTTTGAAAAAAGCATCATACTTTTATCACTTGCATATGCTCCCCAACCACCTGTTTCGCGTATAGCCTCAAGTGCATAATCCCCATCAATAGAACGCCAGTTAATCAAAGGTTCGTTAACCGCTGTCTCATGTATCTTCTCAGGTGATAAATCTTCACAATTATTCAAATTTTTAAGGAATGCTTGTATTATGGGATTTTTTCCGAATGATGATCCTGCCACTATCTTGGGTATTTTAGATGTTTTTCCACGTCTATAAAGACTAACAAATCCTTTATATATCCCAGCAAGTGTTGTTCCATTGGAGACAGGCATAGCTACAACAGCTGGAGCATCTCGTAGCTCATCATATATTTCATAAGCAATCTCTCCATATGCCCTCAATTGAATCATGGTATTATCGCCACCTGCGTTGGCATCATAATATTCCATTTTTTCAGCATTTTCCTGAGAGATGTTAACTGCATTTTCATAATCACCAGATACCCGGATAATCCTTGCATTGTTTTCGATGATCTCCTTTATTCTACTGGTATGATACTTCTCAGGAATATATATCTCACAATCTATTCCTGCAATGTTTGCAGCAAGAGAAATTGCTGCTCCATAGTTGCCGCAGGTAGCTACAGTAACTGTATCGTACCCTCGCCTCAATGCATCCATTACCTGTGCAAATGCAATACGGTCTTTCTGAGTACCTGTAGGTGTCGTACCCTCGAATTTTAGATAAATCTGCCGAATGTTGAATTCTCTTTCAATATTTCTTGCACGGGTTAGGTTTGTGTCACCAATCTCAGAATCGATGATATCTTCAAAAGCCTCGAGTCTTTCCTCCAATGGTCGATTTCTATCTGCTGCGATTTTACGCTGAATATCAAGTTCAGGAGCAATTTGTGGAAATTGGGATTTTGCCCCATCTAAAATATTTGTAATTGTTTCAGATTTATTGTTGTTAGAATTTTTATCATTAGATGATTTATTATTTTTTGATTCCAAATCCGAATGCATAATATAATCTCTAAATCAACAAAATAAGCATAATTGATATGTTTAAAAATTTATCGAACAAAAAAGTAAGTTATATAGACATAATATTGCATTCAATCAAAAATTTGTATAATTTGTTTATAAGTGGTAACAATGGATAGTATCAACTCTGAATATGACTATGATTCTACAATATTTTCTCCTGATGGAAGATTATTTCAAGTTGAATATGCCAGAGAAACCATCAAAAGAGGTGCTACTACAATTGGTTTAAAATATAAAAACGGAATTTTGATATTAACCCATACAAAAACCTCATCAAAATTAATTGAATTTTCATCCATTGATAAAATTTTTCAAATAGATGAAAATATTATATGCTCATATGTGGGATTATCAGCGGATGCCAGGCAATTAATAGAATATGCTTGTGAAATTGCTGCTTCTCATAAAATATGGTATAATGAACCGATAACAGTAAAAGAGCTAGTTGAAGAGATTTGTAAATATAAACACCTATTTACAACATATAATGGATTAAGACCTTTTGGTTTGGTATTAATAATTGCAGGAATTGATGAAAGAGAAATACAATTATACAGAACTGATCCCTCAGGGAGCTTTTTAAGTTGTAAGGTCATTTGCGAAGGCGAAAAAAGTGATAATATAATTAAATATTTTGAAAAAGAATATTTAGATAATATGACCAAATTAAAATCAATAAAAATGGTAATAGACTTATTAAAAAAATCAATTAAAAAAAATATTATTGCACAGAATATTAACATTGGAATAATTGAAAAAGGTAAACTTTTTTATAAGTTGAAAAATAATGATATTCAAAAATTTATTTAATTTTGGCAGAAAAATGAAAAAAAGTGAATCTGAAATATTTAGGTCGGTAAATCTATTGCTTGCTGAAAAAAGGACTTCATTAGCTGTTTTAAGGACAGGAATAGCAATTTTTACATTACCAATTTCAGTATTTACTATTCTTATTGCCACATCTCAATATTATGAAATTTCTAATTCATTACATTTCATCATACCTCTTCTTATTATCTGTATCTTATTAATTCTAATGGGTGTTTTTCTTATTTATAGGTCATTTAAAAAAATAAGAGCTATTGATAATAAGATAAATGAAATCAAAAAATTACAAAAAAATATAGAAGACATAATTGATTCTTGTTAGATTTTTTTTATTTAAAAAAAAACTGCCAATTATTGTATAATGTAACAGATTTTTATAATGATAATCTATTGCTGGTTATGTGAAAATTGATAATATTAATAAGAAAATACTATTTCTATTGCAGAAAGATGCAAGAAAGACTTACAAGGACATTGCAAATGAACTTAAAAGATCAGAGACAACAGTAAGAGACAGAATCAAAGCTATGGAAAGGGTTGGCATAATCCAAGGATATACAGCCCTAATCGATAAAACAGCATTAGGATTAAATTTCTTTGCAATAATTTTTGGAAATCCAAATACATATTCAGAACTTGATAAAATTACTGAAAAAATTAAGAGTGTTAAAAATGTATTAAGAGTTTATCAGATATCAGGAAATAAGAGACTAGCAATTTTTATTGTTGCCCAATCCTACAAGGATTTAAAAGAGATAATACGGTCACAGGTTTTACCTCTTGGGTTGAAGGATGAGGAAATAATTACAGTCTTAGAAGCAGACAGCGAGTTTATATCACCACTTGAAATACCTTAATTATCGAAATTGTCTATTTTCCTTTACGCCACCATTTCAATGATTTGAAAATATCTGTTTTATACCAAATCCTGTTATTGCTAGGCAGAACTTCACTTACATATCTTATATCTTCGATAGAGTAAAAGGCCTTAGGATTATATCTTTTAACAATTTTAATAACATCTTGAATGTTTTGCCGATTTACAACTGTAAAAATTATCTTGACATTTCCTTTTGACCCCTCTGCTGCAACTACTGTAACCCCATAATTAGCCTTTTTAAGAGCATCAATCAAACCTGTAGCTTCTCTCTTTGTAATAATTCTAACACCAACGGTTCCAAAAGATAATTTTTCATCAATATATATACCAACAAAATTGCCTGTAGCAAATCCACCTGCATAAAAAATGTAATAATAAAAATTAGTAAGATTTTGCATTATCTGGCCAATTGCTAATAGCCAAATCCATATTTCAAAGAAGCCAAAAACAGGAGCAAGATATTTCATCCCCTTTGAAACAAAAATGATACGAATCGTTCCAATGCTTACATCACATACTCTGGCTAAAAAAATAAGAAGAGGTAAAATTACCAATGAATATATATCAAAAACAGAAATATTGAAGAATTCCATGATTTTTTCTCAGTTATAAAATTTATTGTTAAATATGTAATAAAAAATTAAAATTTTTAAGCATTTTCCGTGTTTTTCAAGATTTTATCTTGGTATTTCCTTGTATTTTTCTATAAATCCTTATTAAGGTGTCTTTTGTAAATAGTATAAACAATAATTTTGCATATACTTGGGGAATAAATAGAATGCCACCTATTAGAAAAAGGAAAAAAAAGATGGGGCAAGAGAAATATAAAGCTAATGGAAAAAATAACAAACAAAACTCAAAAGATAATGAAATCCCAGAAACGAAAAATTATGATAAAGAAACCAGGGATCAAGATGAATCCTGGAGAGATTTTGGTTAAAAAGATTATGTGGTTTGATAAGAAAAATTGTAGCATATGTCATAAGAAATTATATAGATCGAAATTAAATGAATATGAAACAATTGAAGGTCGAAAAATTTTATGTTGCTTAAGATGCAGCAACTTTATTAAAAAGAAGCAAAAATAGGTGGGAATTAAATGGAAAGAAAAGAACTTTCAAAATTCAAGGGTAAGGATGTAGTTGTTCTAGTGAGATATGGTTTTAAAAAGAAAACTGAAGAAACACAAAGTTATGAGGGAAAGTTAATTAGCATTGATGATATGGGAATTATCCTAGAAAGAAAAATTGGGGACACTTCAGATATTGTTGTTAATGATTTTTTTACATGGCATAATATAGATGTAATTAGATACCGATTAAAAGGATGAGGTGAGATTATGAACCAAATAAATGATAACATTGGAAAAAGTGCAGGTAGAATCTGGAGAATACTTGATAATAATGGCCCATTATCTGAAGAAGAGATCATTAGAAAAATAAAATTAAATAAAAATAATTTTTATGAAGGACTAGGATGGCTGGCACGGGAAAGTAAAATTTACAGACAAGGCTTGAAATATAACCTTGGAGAAACAAATCTAATCAATGATATAGGTAATAATGCTGGAAAGATTTGGAAAACACTAAATGAAACTGAAAATATAGACATTTCAACAATCTCGAAGCTCTCTAAGGTAAATATCAAAGATGCCTACACTGCACTTGGATGGCTTGCAAGAGAAGATAAAATCCAAACTTCTTCAGGAAAGGAAAAAAAATATAAATTAAAATAAATCAGGTTATACCTGGATCAATATAATTCTCATCTTTTTCATATTCTTCATCGTCTTCTTGTTCTTTTTTACATTTATCACATATCCCATATTCCTCTTCATCAGGATCTAATTCATCGCCACAAATTTTACAATATTCTGTCATTCATATTCTCCTTTTTTAATCATTATTATAAAGGAAATCAATCATTGGTTTTTAAACTCTTTTTCATTTTTCCAATAAAGCTAATAATCTTTGATTAGTTTAATGATTATCATAAAAATAAAACTGATAAATCCAGAAATTATTTATTTAAATATACAATCTCAAAATCTAATTAGGTGAGAAAAATTATGTCACTGTATGAAGATATAATTAACAATGAGTATATCCGTTTTTTAATTATATTTATTGGCACAATTATTTTTGTTACACTCTCATATTTTATACTGAAATTAATTGTAAAAAGAATTGCAGGGAAAAAAAAGAGCTATGGTGAATATATCTTAAAAAAACTCTCAAAACCAGTTCTATTAATAGTATTTTTTATAGGAGTCTACACTGCTCTGATTTCTCTATCAATACTCAATGAATATGATGAGTGGATAGATGGTGGTTTTTTTGTTGCTGTCACCTTGCTTACTGCAATGCTTGTTTCTAATATAATAAATATTTTGATGCTCGGGTACCTTAAAGTTAGAAGAGGGTTTGAAAGAACCCCAGGTTTATTGAATAAGACATTATCAGTAATAATTTTTATCATTGCAATAATCATAATATTAGGCTATTTCAAATTGGATATAACTCCCTTGATTGCCGGAGTAGGTCTTGGAGCCCTTGCTATAGGTCTTGCGCTTCAGAGCACTCTTACTAATTTCTTTGCAGGTGTCCATATCCTTTCAGACAAACCAATTAGGGTTGGAGACTTTATTGAATTGGATTCAGATACAAGTGGTACTGTTGAAGATATTGGTTGGAGATCTACAAGGATCAGGATGCTTACTGACAATCTTCTTATTATCCCAAATGGAAAACTTGCAGAGAGCAATATAATCAATTACTCCATGCCAAAACAGGATTTCTCTATTTGGGTGCCCTGTGGTGTTGCTTATGAGTCAGATCTAAAAAAGGTTGAGAAGATTTCCCTTGAGGTAGCCAAACAAATTCAAAAAGATGTTGAAGGTGCTGTGAAGGATTTTGAGCCTATTTTTAGATATAGAGAGTTTGGGGATTCAAATATTAACTTTATAGTGGTACTTAGAGTAATCGAACCAATGAAACGTTTTGTTGTAAGAAATGAATTTATAAAGGCTTTGAAACAACGTTTTGATGAAGAGGGTATTGAAATTTCCTGGCCTATAAGAAAAATCTACACTATGAAGTGATGGTGATATAAAAATGATAAAAATCATTAAAAAAAGTTCAAAATCACGAGGTCTACCCCCTGGTTCTCTTGTTCATATAGGTGAGAGGAAAACAGACAAATTGAAAATATCGCTATTAGATTATAGCGTTGGAAAGTATGATGAAAAAGAAATTACCAATGTAGATGATTGTTTTTCATTTAAGCGCCAGCCTTCAATAACATGGATAAATATCGATGGTTTGCATGAGGTCAATGTAATTGAGAAACTTGGAAATTGTTTTGACATTCACCCCCTTGTTTTGGAAGATATTTTAAATACTGACCAACGCCCAAAAATGGAGGATTATGAAAAATATATATTTTTAGTTTTGAAAATGCTATTGGTAGATGATAAGACCAATATGATTCATAGTGAACAGATTAGCATAATTTTAGGCCAAAACTTTGTAATATCTTTTCAGGAAGCAATCGGAGATGTCTTTGATACAATAAGAGAAAGGATACGCAAAGGGAAGGGTAGAATAAGGAAATTGGATTCAGATTATCTTGCATATGCCTTGATTGATGCAATTGTTGACAATTATTTCGTTATTCTTGAGAAACTGGGAGAAAAGGTCGAGAGCATGGAAGAAGACCTAGTATCCAATCCCACACCAGAGATTTTACAGCATATCTACAACCTGAAACGTGAGATAATCTATCTAAAAAAATCTGTTTGGCCACTGCGAGAGGTGATCAATGGACTGTTGCGTGAAGAGTCAAAACTAATAAAAGATTCAACAAATATCTATCTTAGAGATCTGTATGATCATACAATTCAAGTAATCGATACCATTGAATCTTATAGGGATATGGTTTCCAGTATGCTGGATATATACATGAGCAGTGTCAGCAACAAGATGAATGAGGTAATGAAGGTCCTTACAATTTTTGCTGCAATTTTCATTCCCTTAACATTCATTGCAGGTATTTATGGTATGAACTTCCAACATATGCCTGAGCTATCTCTTCCATGGGCATATCCTGCTATCTGGATTGTAATTATCACAGTTGGAGTTTCATTATTAGCATATTTCAAACACAAAAAGTGGATATAAATTAAAAAAAAAATGAAATAATTTGATCAATAGAAGCTAGATTTTTCCGCTATTAACCAAATTAATAGTTTGTCAAATTATTTTTACTCTTGCAATGTAAGATAAATCAAGAATACATTTCCATCTAGCCACTTAAACACCGGTTCTGAATAATCGTAGTCTGCCAATAGCAAGATTCTAGTTTCACCTAACCCAAGAATAAGCTTGGATTTAACAGATACTTGCTCACCAGGTTGAATAATGGGAATTGTACCAGTTGTTTTGGTTCCCAGCAAGATATTATCACCATATAATGTAAGCTTCCATTCCACATTCTCTGCCGGTGCTTGACCTATGTTTTCTATCATTGTATTCAGGAAAAATAGTCCACCAGTTGATGAGGTAAAGATAAGTTCTGACTTAAATATAGTAATGTTGAATGGTTCTGACCAAACCCCTTCAGTTCCAAAAACGTTTTCAGCTATAGCAGTGATTGAATAATTTCCATCCTCTTCAAAAACATGTGATACTGTTACTTGCTCTCCAGAAGGATACGGACCAAACCAATCATCAATGTTTCCATCTCCCCAATCAATAAAATAATAGACATCTTGCTCTGCAGGGTCTGTTGTGACTACCTCAAATATGATTTCTTTTCCGATATCACCTGATTCAGGTCCACAAATCAGTGGTGGTAATGGCCCAGAAGAAACTGGACTTGCAACAAGTGCAAAATCTGCATCAAGGCATGTTGTTTCCAGGTGTGAATCCTCTATAATTTCATCTGCAGAAACCTGAATTCTCCAAGGTCCTGCCTCTGGTTCTTGAACAAAAACACATTCAACAGTGTTTTTTGTATCAGGTTCACCACCAGGTGTTGAATACATCTCGTCATAAAGGCCATTGTTACCCCAATATTCTACACCAGTAGGAGATATGACCTTCAAAGTGATATCATTTATCCTATGTTGAGTTTCAACAGCTGGATTTCCAGGAGGGTCTAGATAGACCATCGTAACTTTTAGTTCAGGAGCATCAGGCTTAACAGCAAGTGTATATTCATACATTCCAAAGGGCTCTATTACATCTGTCTCATCAATAATATAGATATCATCTTTCATATCATATAGATTTTTGACATTTGGCATGCCCCATCCTTGATGAACTCGGGTGAGATCATGACCAGACCCAGAGAATTCATATTGCTCTGCAGTATTTATTAAAGCTGCTTTTGCAGTGGTTGAATGGGCCTTGTTTTCAAATACACTTCCCTGCGGATCCACATCGTTTCCAAGGATACCACTATCCCAGATTTCAAAGAATAATCCTACATGGCCTGCAGACATTGGAGTTGCACCACTTGTTCCACCAAATCCATAAGTATAGTCATTATTCCCTGGCCAACCAACAGTTAGAATATCATCATAGAAAAAGCAAAATGTCGGCTTAATCCTTCCATCTGTTGCAGGTCCTATACTTGCACCATAACACCAGCAATCATCCTCCTTTGTAAGTGTATCATAATGGTTTGCTGCACCCCCTGAAACAATGTTTTTTGCCCATGCTTGTGGTCTTGAATTTCGGTTTCCAGCGTTACTTTGAGACTGACAGAGAACTACATCAAAATCAAAGATGGCAGCATCAGTATCCGCAGAAATTGTTGTATATTCCGTTGTTCGGGAACTTCCAACACTAGATGTCTGAAATACTGCAAGATAAGGTTCCTCTATCAGTTCACCGGTATGCTCATATCTATTTGTTCCCTCAAGGCCAATTATTGTATAATCTGCTACGATCCCTTGAGCATCAGGTACTAATCCTCGAGCGTCTGGATTTCCAGTTCCATCTCCAAATAGAATACCTGCACAAGCGGTTCCATGTGAATCGCTTCCACAACCACCACCATGGACGATTAATGGGGGGTCTTGAAAATCGACATGGTTGAGATTAAATCCTGTATCAAAAGATTCTCCTCTTACATCCTGGCCAGTGAAACCTGCAACTGTTTCTATATAGTTTGCCCCTCCTATTTCACGGCCAATATCCATATCAGCTTCATATTCGCTCCATCTATCTACAAATAAGACCTCATCAAAACGGATCACTTGGAAAAGCTGCTCTGGTGTCAATGTTGCCTCTACTAAAACCTTACCTGCGTTCTCCTTTATCAAAGTGCCTCCCATTTCAGCTATCCTATTTGCAAGAGTCTGTTTTTGCTCATAATTATGAACCTGTATATTGTAACGTTGAAGTGGATACATCTCCTCTGCATCATCATAATAATCAAGCATATATTCCTCTAATCTGTATGCAGGATGATATGGGCCAATCCAACGCACAAATGGAAATGATTCAATTTCTAGACGTTCCTGTTCATTCATTTCAACAAGATATGCATACTGAGCAATATAGTGATGAACCAATCCACCAACATCTAAAATTGCCTCTTTGAATTCTTCTAGAGGTTGTGTATAGAACTGGACAATATACAAATTAGTATCTATATCAGCCGATAAAGATGAATCTACATCAGGAATTGATTCAATAGGATCAAATTGAGCATATCTAAGCCCAAGTTCATAATCAGCTTGAACAGTCCGAACAATGGACTTTCCACCATCTAAACTGATAGAATAATATGGTAAACTTTTACCATCAATATTTTTCTCCCATATCTTCAAAATAATATTTGAATTTTGAACCGCTATATCCTTTTCATTTGAAAAAATGTTTTCTTGATTGATAATCTCTTGTTTGTTTGAAAAAGTCGAACCATGTGCAGTTATTATAGTTGCAAAAAACAGCAGACAAATTACTAACCCCAACTCAAAATTAACTATTTTCTTCATTTTCTTTTCACCTCCACTATAAAAGTCTGTTTAACAAATGTTAACTTTTATAATACATATAAGTTTTTCGTAAAAAATATTTATTTTTTATAATAAAACAATATAAAAATCAGAATTTTAGTAAAAAATTATATTAAATTCATCGTGAAAATCGATTAAATCCATCCTATTTTCCTGCAAAGAACAAAAACGATTTTAATACAAATAAATTATGGATTGGTAGATATTGTCATAGAATAATAATCAAAATAGAATTATAATCTGCTAATTATAAGATATATGATGGCGGAAACGTTTGGATTGCTAATAAGATCTTAAAAAATTTTATATTTGATTTTATTTTTCTTTTTTTGAAAGCATTGTTCTATAGCAGGGATAGAAATTTTCTATTTCTTCTAATTGCCATAATAAAAAACCAATATCTTTGTTTAAAAATTCCTTTTTAACCACTCTATTTTGTTCTTCCATTTTTTATGCCCCCTTCTTTATTATATATTATTTGGTACTTCTAATATATATTATTTTCGCATATATTACAATAATAAAGATATTTATACAGTTTAAATTTATGATTAGAAAAATATATAATCAACATATGTTTCGTTAAAATTAATTTTTTCTAAAGAATAACATAAAGACAATTCCAACAATTAATAAAATAAATTCAAATCCAGGAGCTTTTATACTGGGAGGTTGAGGTTTTTCTTTAATATCAACAGCGTTGTTATTGAAAAAATTAGGTTCAATAACATTATCATCTGAATTCTCTAGTAAAATACCGCTATTTGCACTATATTGAATATCATTATCTGTTATACTATTGTTTTTAGAATCAGTTAAATATACAGCCAAAATATTATTGAAACAATCATTTTCTTTTATATTGTTAAAGAATGAAAATTTCAAACTAATCCCATAAATGTTATCTGAGCAATTATTATTTAAAATAGTATTGAAATTCGACCATCTATCTAGATATATACCTCTAAAATTTTGGGTTATATTATTTCCGATTATCTCATTCTCTGCAGTTTCAGAGATTACAATACCAAATTCACTGTTGTTTTCAATCCGGTTGTTTGTTATCTTGATATTCGATGAATTATAAATACGAATTGCTTCTTTGTTCTTTGTAAAAATGCTATCATTTACATTTACATATCCCTCACCAAGATTTGAAATATAAATGCCAATTTGACTTTCCTGAATATTGATATTAGAAATGTTAACCCAAGGGGACTGTATATATATCGAATAAAACTGTTGAAAATTATTGAGAATAACAGATTCTTTATTCTCACCTATGATATTTATTGATTTATTTATGATTATTGATTCTCTGTAATATCCTCTATAAACAATAACTGTATCATTTTCTGTAGCATTATCAATAGCATTTTGAATTTTTGAATAATTTCCTTCATTTACTCCACCTACAAACAATGTTTGTACTCCATCTGCTTTACATATAGAATTAAAATATTGATTATTGAATAGAAATAAAATCAAGAAAAATATTATTAATATTTTAGACATTTTCATTTTATCAATTTTTCCCATAGTAAATATTCTAGAAAACGATAACACATATATTTTTATTTTTAAATTCTTTTGGAAAAATATTAGAAATAAAAAAAAAGATATTATTGAACCCAATTATTAACTGGGAACTAATACCTTATCGATTATATGTATAACACCATTGCTGCAAATAACATCTGCAGAACTTACCATTGCATCATTGATGTATACTGTGCTATTATCAAAGGTTATAGTGATATTTGTTCCTTCTATTGTAGCAACAGACATTCCATCACTTAGATCGGTTGATAAAACTTTTCCAGACACTACATGATATGTCAGTATTTTTGTTAAATTTGCAGTATCATTTTCAACTAGGTTAGTAAGGTATTCCTGGTCAAGTGCGGCAAAAGCAGCATCAGTAGGTGCAAAAACAGTGAATAACTCTGACTCATCACTCAAAGTAGAATCAAGACCAGCTGCCACGACAGCACTCACAAGCGTATTAAAGTCACTATTTGCAATAGCAGTTTCAACAATATTGTCTTTTGGCACAATTACAGCATCAATGACATGAATTACACCATTGCTACACTCGATATCTGCGGTTGTAACCATCGCATCATCAATCATGACATTTCCGCCATCAATAGAAATTGTGATATATTTTCCATTAACGGTCTCAGCTCTCATACCATCACTAAGATCAGTTGACATCACATTACCAGATACCACATGATAAGTGAGTATATCAGTTAAGGTTGCAGTATCGTTATTAACCAGATTGTTCAAATATTCCTGGTCAAGTGCGGCAAAAGCAGCATCAGTAGGTGCAAAAACAGTAAATTCCTCTGACTCATCACTCAAAGTAGAATCAAGACCAGCTGCTACAACTGCGTCAACTAAAGTATTAAAATCATCGTTTTCAATAGCAGTTTCAACAATATTCTTTTCTTCTGGTTCTGGTTCAGTTTCTTCTTCAACACATCCACTAAATAGCCCTATTAGCATCGATATGCTGATTAAAATTGTAATTATTTTTCCTTTCAAATCAACTCCTCCCATATAAAATATATATATCTATATTTTTTATAGAGATGTTGTTTTAACGGATGATAAAAATACTATTTATCTTTTTCGAATTATTTAACACAGTGAAAAATCATGATATATTTATGAGTATATAGATGAATAATTTTATAATTACATTTAGTATTACAGGTGCAGGATGCAATAGCCAATTATATTGGAGGGAGCTATTTTGCCAAAAATAACCGCTCAAGAACTTGCAAAAAAACAAAAAGAGATATCAGTTGCTGAATTTTTTGAAAGAAACAAGCATATTTTAGGTTTTGGAAACCAAACCAGAGCTTTAATTACAAGTGTCAAGGAAGGAGTAGACAATGGTCTTGATGCCTGTGAAGAAGCAAACATTTTACCTGAGATATATGTTGAAATAAAAAACCATGAAGATAGTGAATGTAAAGTGATAATTGAGGACAATGGTCCAGGGATAATAAAAAAACAGATTCCGCATATATTTGGTAGATTGTTGTATGGGTCAAGATTTCATGCTATAAGGCAGAGCAGAGGACAACAAGGTATTGGAATTTCTGCAGTTGTTCTCTATGGACAGCTTACAACTGGAAAACATGCAAAAATTATTTCTAAAGTTGAAGAAGATAGACCTGCAATGATGATGGAACTTGCCATTGACACCAATAAAAACCGAGCTGAAACAATTAGTACAAAAACAATCCACTGGGAAAAACCAACTGGTACAAGATTTGAAATACATATTATTGCAGACTATAAAAGGGGGAAAAGGTTTGTTTTTGAATATCTTCAAAGTACGTCAATTGTCAATCCCCATGCACAAATAATATATAAAGAGCCTGATGGGGGAGAACATATATTTGAGAGAACAACAGATATTTTACCTAAAAAATCCATTGAGATAAAACCACATCCCTATGGAGTAGAGCTTGGTACATTAATAAAAATGGCAAAGCAATCAAAAAGTAGAAAATTATCATCATTTTTAAAAACAGAGTTCAGTAGTATGGGGGATAGAACAACAAATGCAGTTATTGAAAAAGCATTTCTAAATAGAGATCTAAATCCCAAGGAACTTACAAGAGAACATTTTTTAGCCTTACATAAGGCCTTTAAAAAGGTTAAAATTATGGCACCTTCCACTGACTGTCTTTCTCCAATAGGAGAGACTCTTATCAAGAGGTCATTGAAACATGAAACACAAGAGATTTCACCTGAATTTATCATGACAGCAGCAAGACCTTCATCTGTTTATTCAGGAAATCCATTTCAGGTTGAGGTAGGTCTTGTTTATGGAGGTAATCTACCAAAGGAGGAGCCTGTTAAATTATTACGTTTTGCAAATAGGGTTCCACTATTATATCAGCAAGGAGGATGCGTGATAACAAAGGCAATATCCTCCATTGATTGGAGAAGATATGGTCTTAATCAACCTTCAGGTAAAGGAATTCCTTCAGGACCTGCAATATTTTTAGCCCATGTTTCATCAACTCAAATTCCATTCACATCTGAGAGCAAAGAGGCAATAGCAGATATCACAGAGATGGAAAATGAAATAAAACTTGCATTCAGAGAGTGCGCAAGAAAGGTCCAACAGCATATTAATAAAAAGGTTAGGCGCAAGAAAACAAGGGAAAAATTTGACTTAATTTCTAGAATTTTACCAGAGATTGCTAAAAAATCTGCTAATATGCTTGAAAAACCGGTTCCTAGTTTGGAAAAGGTTATTACTAAAATTATGGATGTTATTTGGATCGAGGATGTAATTGAATACGAGAAGGTCAAAAGACCACCTGTCCAGACTACTTTGAGTGAAGATTCCGACCAAGAAAAGCCCAAGGAAGGAATAATTACAAAAAGTAAGATATTGATCATCAATTACAAGAGGACTCCTCAAAAATTCAACCTTTATGCCTTAATACCTGAAGATTCAATAGTAGGAACAGTTGATCCAAAACCTTCCAAGATAACAAATAACTTTATTAAATGGAATCTTGAAACAATTCAACCTGCAAAAAAGATTGATATTAATTACGAGCTGGCAGGTCTTGGTGAGGGAGATTTCGATGAAAACGACCTTTATGTTGAAAATATTAATCCTACATTTGTTATTGGTGCTGATAAATGGGAGGGTGATTAACCATGAAGAAGGATTACTCTAAAATTGTGTCAAAAATTGATGTTGTTGCTGAAAAGATCTACAATGATTTTCAAAAATCAGAAATTCCATCTTTAGTTCTTCCTACCCGTGCAAAATCAAATATCAAATTTAGTGAAAAATTGAATGTTTGGAAATACGGTAAGGGTATTTCAGAACGATCGGCAAAGTCCCTTGATGGTGCATACATGCTTCTAAGAACCATGTACATGGCAGATTTCATCAAGGAGATGATCAAGCTAAAGAAATCCTCAACCCTTAGGGAGATGTATTATATTTCTGAAGGTTGGGATCTGGCAAAATTTCATTCACAGCAGGAATCCAATCTTTTGGCTGAGGACCTTGAAGTTATTACTTCATGCATGAGAGAGGACTTCAAACTAAGACCTGAAGAGGACGGTGCCAGGGTGATAGGAAATATAACAATTGAAGAGCTTACGAGGAACAATACAAAGAAGAGGATTCATTGCCAGGATGATGTTGGGGATGCTGGTTACTCGATTCCCTATAATGTAGAGCCTGAAAAATTAGAGATTAAAAGCGCAGATGCAGAATATATAATTGCAATAGAGACTGGTGGTATGTTTGATAGGCTTGTTGAAAACGGTTTTGATACATCAAACAGGGCAATTCTTGTACATCTGAAGGGGCAGCCTGCCAGATCAACGAGACGTTTTATTAAGAGATTGAATGAGAAATTAAAGATTCCCATATTGGTATTCACAGATTGTGATCCTTGGAGCTATAGAATATTTGCAAGCATTGCCTATGGTGCAATTAAGACCGCCCATATATCTGAGTATCTTGCCACCCCTGCTTCCCATTATTTGGGTGTTACACCTTCAGACATTGAAAATTATGAACTTCCAACTGATGATCTTACTAAAGAGGATATCAATGCCCTGAAAAGCGAGCTATCTGATCCTAGGTTCCAGGACTCGTTTTGGAAAGGAGAGATAAAACTTCAGCTTAAGATGGGCAAGAAATCTGAGCAGCAGGCACTTGCGAAATATGGTCTTGATTATGTAACAGACAAATATCTGCCAGAGAAGCTTACAGAATTAGGACTTTCAAAAAAATAAAACATATTTTTATAATAGATCGTTTGGAGGGATTATCATTGTCCTTAGTCTTAGTATACTGTTCTTGTCTATCTCAATGTATGTTTTGCTGAATATTCCTCCTTGCATACCGCTTGGAAATGTATAGATGTATACCCTTCTGCCATTTAGGTACTCAGGTTTTGGTTTCTCTAGCTCAGTTATTTTCTTTTTAATTGTAACCAGATGATAATAGAAGAGAAACGTAAAAATAATGAAAATTATCACAATCACATTCAGTGCTATAAGCCATGCATCAACAGATAATAAAGCCCAGTTATATCCTGCTCCGAAAACCAATATTCCTATTAGCACAATAGAAGCAATTATTATAAATAATATTGTAAACTGTAAAAACAGTTTTATGAATTTTGAATATATGTTTCCAAGTTTTTTTTCTTCATTCCGAAGCTTAACCTGGATATTTGCATTTGACATGTCAATCTGCCTATTATGTATTACTTTTATTGGTTTTTAATCTTTTCTATTTAAATATTTTTAAAATAATCTATGAATTTATTTAATGAATCTCCTCTATGCGATAAATTATTTTTCTCATTTGTCTGCATCTGGGCAAATGTCCTGGAGCTACCCTGAGGGATGAAAATAGGGTCATACCCAAAACCCTGGTCACCTAACTCCTTATCCGATATAACGCCATGACACTCTCCTATAAAAAGTAGTGGTTTTTTTGCTGGCTCAACAAAGGCATAAACAGACCTGAAATGTGCTTTTCTATCTGATTTATTTTTCAAAAGCTCAAGAACACCTGATAGTCCAATAGACTTATAAACATATGCGGAAAAAACACCAGGGAAACCATTCAATGCATCAATAAAAAGACCAGCATCTTCAAGCATAAATGGCTTATTAAAATGGTTTTTTATATGATTGGCTCCAAACATTGCAACCTCCTCAAGTGAATCAGCCTGAATCTCTGGATATCCGAGGTCTTTTTGAATGATATTTATATCTAGCTCTGAAAATTTACTCTTAGCTTCCTGAAGTTTTCCTTTGTTACTTGTAATAAAATATATTGTCTTCATCGATATCTCCCTCTTTTAACGATCTCGTCGATCTTTTTAATTACAGATCCTGCCTCTTCCATATACTCACTTTTGTAACCATCAAGGACATATTTAAAAAAGTTGGAAAATTTGGAATGCGCAGATTCAATGGCCTCCATCAAGACATGCAAATCAACCCCCTTCGCCTCGATCTCTGAGTTGATCTCACCTAAACCGAAATCAATGAAATGGATCTTACCCTCCTGATAAATCATATTTGAGGTAGTTATATCACCGTGAATCAGATTGTTTTTATGCAATCTACCGATGCTTATGCCAATCTTCTTACAGATATTAGCACGCTCCTCTTCACCTATCTTGTTGAAAATATCCTTGATACGCTTTCCTTTTAGATATTCCATTATGATAATGCCTTTTTCTTGATCGACATCAAATATTATTGGAACTGAAACGCCATTCTTCCTTGCTTCTGAAATAAGCTTTGCCTCTTCCCTAGTTCTGTAATATATCAGTTGGGAGTCAATTTCCTTTATCCGGTATGATTTGCTAATTCTTCTTTTCTCAACCACGTCAAAGCCCATGAATTTGGACTTGCAAATCTTAGCTTCAGCTCCTTGATAAAGAATATTATCATTCACGCCATGTCACATCCACCATATCTGTCCTAAACCTTTGATCAATAAAAGAATTTTCAACATTCATTCTAATTCCACTTTCATACATCAGAACTCCAAGCCACGCAATCATTGCTCCATTGTCGATACAGAGGAGTTTATCAGGCACAAAAAAAGATGCATCACGTTCTTTTGCCATGATTTCAACCATCTCTCGTAGTCTTTTATTTGCAGCAACACCACCGCCAAGAAGAACTTGGTTTTTTTCTGTGTGAGCCATTGCTCTTTCAGTAACCTCGGTAAGTGCTGCAAATGTTGTTTCCTGTATAGAATAGCAGATATCCTCAATTTTTTCTCCTTTTTTATGATATTGTTCTGCAGCAGTTAATAGTCCTGAAAAAGCTATGTCCATTCCCTTTATTGAATAGGGAAGTTGTAGATATTTAGATCCTTTTAAGGCCAATTCTTCGATTTTAGGTCCTGATGGAAATTCCAAGCCAATCCCTCTTCCAAATTTATCAAGACAATTTCCAATTCCGATATCAAGTGTTTCGCCAAAGACCCTATATCGGCCTTCAGCAAATGCAATTATTTGGGTGTTAGCACCAGATGTATAAAGCAGAACTGGGTCTTCACATCTTTCAACTGTTCCTCGCCCAATTTCAAGATGTGCAACACAATGATTTACCCCGATTATAGGTTTTTTCAAGGATAATGATAAGGCTCTTGCTGCTGTTGCAGCGGTTCTTAAACAAGGTCCAAGACCAGGACCTTTTGAAAATGAAATAAGATCAATTTCAGAAAAATCAATATTTGCCTTTTTCACAGACTGCTTGATTAGGTCGGCGATATGATTGGCATGATGATTAGCAGCCTCACGTGGATGTATTCCACCTTGTTTTGGATGGTATGTTTTTATCAGATTTGAAATAACCTGACATTTATTTTTCAAGTCTTTCACAATTCCAATACCAATAGAATGAGCAGTTCCTTCGATCCCAAGACATAACATAAATAAAAGCTGTAAATAGGATCAATATAAAATAAATTTGGTAAAAATCTTCATACATATAGCTTTTTTAACCAACTATAGAAAAAGAAAAGCCCTTCTTAAAGGATAATAAATAAAGTAAATATAACCAAACAAATAACTGCAATGAGTTCATATATTTACTTTTGAACAAAAAATCAAAAAAATAGGATATTTGAAGTTTCAATTGAAAAAATCCTATCTTTTAATACCGATCTCAATCTTTGCCTCATCAATATTCCATTTTTTAACAAGACTTCCAGAAGGTTTATCGACATAATCTATACTTTTTGACCTTGTCTCTGTTTTAATATAATCCTCCCATCTCTTTAAAGCCTCAATATTTCCTTTTTCAATTTTTATTTGGGTTGTTATTTTATCTTCTACGTCCAGGTCGAGCTCTTTTCTCATGGATTGAATTCTTCTCACTATCTCTCTAGCAAATCCTTCTGCTTCCAGCTCAGGCGTCATTTTTTTATTTAAGAAAAGTACAACATTTTCAACCTTGGTTTTTGCATAATCCTCTTTTTCTTTTTCAACCTCAACAAAATCCTTGTCTTTAAGAGTGACCTTTCCAATTTTAATTTTAATTTCAATTTTTCCATTGCTTTTCAACTTTTTATAAAGTTTATGTGCATCCATATCCTCTATCTTTTTTGCAATTTCCCTTGCATTTTCTTTGTATTTGGGACCAATAACAGATGGATTCGGTTTAAGTGTTTTTATCAAGAACTTTGAGCTGTCTTTTTCAAAAGAGAAGTTTTTAACATTTATTTCCTCGTTTAAAAGGTCGATTATGCTACTTATGGAATCCTTTACTTTTTTGTTACTTATTATAGTTGCACTCTTAAGCGGATAACGAACCTTTATACCTATTTTGGATCTTAACGCCCTTCCAGCCTCAACAAGCTCTCTTATCTTTTCCATTCCTTGTTCAAGCTGTTCATTTATGACCTTTTTATCAGATTCTACATAATCACATAGATGAACGCTTTCAGGCATGTCATCGGTTTTCAGATTTTGATAGATCTCCTCAGTTATAAATGGAATAAAGGGCGCTAGTAGTTTTGAAAGGCCTAAACAGACATCATACATGGTAGAATAACCTGCAAGTTTATCCTCAGTCATACTCTCGTCCCAAAGCCTTTTTCTTGACCGTCTTAAATACCAATTACTGAAATCCTCGATTACAAAGTTTTCAATGGCTCGAGCAGCCTTATGAATATCAAAGCTCTTGAAAAATATTTCAACCTCTGATATTGTTTTATTGAATCTGCTTAAGATCCATTTATCTAGGGGCTTTCTTTCATTGAATGGTATAATGTCATTTTTAGGATTGAACCTATCAATGGAGGCATAAGAGGTGAAGAAGTTGTAAGAGTTCCAAAAGGTCAAAATGAACTTGCCCAAAGTATCCTTTACAGCCTGCTCAAAGAACCGAGTTGACATCCAAGGCGCATTTGCAGAAAACAGATACCATCTAAGGGAATCTGCCCCCTCATTGTCAAGAATGATATTAGGATCGACATAGTTTTTCTTGCGTTTGCTCATCTTTTGATTGTTCTCATCTAGAACAAGACCAAGTGTCAAGACGTTCTTATATGACCTTTCATCAAACAAAAAGGTAGAAATTGCAAGCAGGGAATAGAACCAACCACGGGTTTGATCCAACGCCTCAGAGATAAAATCAACAGGGAAATTCTTTTTAAATTCCTCATTGTTTTCAAATGGATAATGCCACTGGGCAAAAAAGGCAGATCCAGAATCATACCAACAATCAATTACCTCATTTTCACGTTTCATCTCTGAACCGCATTTAGGACATCTCACTATAAGATCATCCACAAGTGGCTTATGTAGATCATAATCATTTGGAAAATTTTCACTTAGGTCCTTTAACTCTTTGACACTACCAATACATATCTCATTTTTACATTTTCTATTTGAACATATCCAGATAGGGAGAGGGGTGCCCCAATACCGCTTGCGCGAAAGAGCCCAATCCTTAACGTCACTTATGAAATCGCCAAATCGCCCTTTCTGAAGATGCTTTGGAAACCAGTTTATGTTGTTGTTGTTCTTGATCAATGAATCCTGAACATCTGTCATTGCAATAAACCAAGATTCCATTGCATAATAAAGAAGTGGAGAGTCACATCTCCAGCAAAAAGGATACTCATGTTTATATGAATGAATGCCCTCTAACTTTCCAGAGCTCTCAAGATGTTTTATGATAGCTGGATCAGC
>Ga0272442_10002604_pt1 | contig 26014 bp, 20 predicted proteins | sample SSMForm2O_FD_200262 | JGI IMG/M metagenome (GOLD analysis project Ga0272442, IMG submission 200262) | Marine sediment archaeal communities from Little Sippewissett salt marsh, Falmouth, MA, United States - SSM-Form-2O | ecosystem: Environmental > Aquatic > Marine > Wetlands > Sediment ... | reverse complement strand
CTTGGGGTAAAAAAGGGGTTATTAACGAATAAATATATGATAAAAAATTTAATTGCTTTGTTCGAAATTTATTATTTTACTCGTCTAAAAGTTAAAGAACAATTTAAAAGCAAAGACACATATGCCAATCTTCAAACGCAATAACGATTAGTGGATTGACTACTACGCCGAGGATCAATTAAACATCAGTCCAATAATCCCATGTAGAACAGTCAGCTATTAGCTGGCTGTAAACACTCTTTACAGCCCCGAGAATTTCTGATATATTTATCGCCTTGATTAAATGTATTATTCGATTTTTTCTTATAGCTTAACACTGATGACTTCAGACGAATTGGCTGCCCCCCCATTGTTTCCTAACGGAAACAAAGCATGGGGGCAGGCGCAAATCTTCTCTGGGGATTAAATTTTTGAGGTAGATTTGCTGGCGTAGCTCAGCTGGTAGAGCAACTGATTTGTAATCAGTAGGTCGGGGGTTCGAAGCCTCTCGCCAGCTCTTGATTTACTTGGGTTTTATTCTTTGATAGGCTGAAGGGGTTCCCCCGTTCTTTCTAAAATCTTTATAAAGTAAACGGGGCTCCGCCTTCCTCTGGTTTTGGAACGGCGGAGGAAGCCTCTCGCCAGCTCTTGATTTACTTGGGTTTTATTCTTTGATAGGCTGAAGGGGTTCCCCCGTTCTTTCTAAAATCTTTATAAAGTAAACGGGGCTCCGCCTTCCTCTGGTTTTGGAACGGCGGAGGAAGCCTCTCGCCAGCTCTTATACATTATCGGGCAGTTACTCAAGCGGTCAACGAGGGCAGACTGTAAATCTGCTGGGTTCGCCCTACGGAGGTTCGAATCCTTCACTGCCCACCATTTCCCGTTTAAGGTGAAAAGTGTAAAGTTTAAAGCACTTCAAACTTTTCACTTTAAACTTTACACTAATATCTCCGCGGGCGTAGTTCAGTGGCAGAACACAAGCCTTCCAAGCTTGATACGTGAGTTCGATTCTCATCGCCCGCTCTTCTTAGCGCTAAGTTAAAATCAACGGCCAACCCTCCCAATAAGCCCGCCCGCCGCCGCAAATATTCAAAATACCGGTTCAAATCCGCCGGGTTCCATGTATAATACAGACAATGAAAACGACCTTGCTCATCCCGACCTTGAACGAGATCGAAGGGATGAAAACCATCATGCCCAAGATCGATCCCGCCTGGGTCGACCAGATCCTGATCGTTGATGGCCAGTCCACCGACGGCACGTTCGAATTCGCCCGGGAAAAAGGTTACGAACTGGTGATCCAGCAAGAGAAAGGCATGCGCCATGCCTACATGGAGGCCCTGCCGCACGTCACCGGGGATGTGATCTTGACCTTCAGCCCCGACGGGAATTCGATTCCCGAACTCATCCCGGCCTGCCTGGCCAAGATGAGGGAAGGCTACGATATGGTCATCGTCTCACGCTACGCTCCGGGCGCCAGAAGCTATGACGACGATGCGGTGACCTCCTTCGGCAACAAGTTATTTACCGGATCGATCAACTTCTGGCACCGCGCCCGTTACACCGACGCCATGGTAATCTACCGCGCCTACAAAAAGCAACTGATTCACGATCTGGACCTGGACAAGGATTCCAGTTTTGCCTTTGAGGAAAAACTCTTTCGGACGAATATTAGCTGGGAACCGCTGCTGTCGATCCGCGCCGCCAAGCGCAAACTTAAAGTGACTGAGATCCCCGGCGATGAACCCGCGCGCGAAGGAGGGGAACGCAAACTTCAGGTCCTGCGCTGGGGAGCGGCTTACATGTTTCAGGTTTACCGGGAAATCTTTGTCTGGCGTTAACAAACCGCCAACGCCTGCCGCGCCATGCCGACCAAAGAAAAAATCCTTCGCTTCCTGACCCGGGAGTGGGTCATCGGATTATTTCTCCTGCTGGTCTTTCTGCTAACCAATGGTTACACCTACGGCTGGGACGACCAGCATCTAGAGATTCCGCTCCTGAAAAGCCTGATCAATCCCGACCTGTATCCCGGCGACTATTACGTCCAAAGCCTCAAGACCCATTTCACATCCTATCTCTATCCGCTGCTAGCCAAAGTCATTGCGATCGACCAGATCCCGGCCGTTTTCCTGCTGCTGTTCCTCATCTCGCGCTACGTTCTGTTTACTTTTATCTACCGCCTGTGGCATCTGGTCAGCGGCCAGAAAACGGCCGCGGTCATGGCCACGTTGATGATCATCCTGCTTGGCCGCGTGGACGAATTCCTCTACCGCACCTTCTCACATCAGGAATTCGCCCTGGCAATGATCTTTATCGGCATCTATTTCTTTTACCGCGAACGGTTTATCCTGGCAGCGCTGATCCTGGGCCTGGCGGCCAATTTCCACGTGCTTTACAGCCTCTTTCCGGTTGTCTATCTTATGACTTATCTGGCCGTTTACCGTCGGGGAAGAAGCCTAAAACTCATGGCCCAAACCCTGGCTGGATTTCTTATCGCCGCCTTACCGATCATGATCTGGGCCCTGCGCAAAAAATTGAACCCGGCTGCCGATGCGGCCCCCGTACCGCCGAACTGGATGGACCTGTACAAGATCGCCTGCCCGCAAAACCTGGTCCTTTACGACAATACCCCGGCAGAAGTCTTTTCAAGCTGGCCGCTTTTCCTCGAGCGGTTTCAGCCTTACGCGCTCCTTTTGGTTTTTTGGGCTGTCCATCGTTTTCACAACGCAATCTTTCAAGGCGACAAAAAGACCCGGGCCGCGGTCAGTGCCGGATTCGGCCTGATCGCTTTTTCTTACGTGTTTAATTATGTCTGGCCCGTGCGTCAAATCCTGGATCTCAACCTCGTGCGCAATAGCCAATATATCTTGTTTTTCCTGATGGGCTACACCGCGCTGTTAATGACGCGGGTAGTGCGAGGCGATCCGATGTGGGTGGTCGTTCCGTTTCTGACGGCGTTTATCCTGATCCGCTTCGGCGGCTGGATCGCGGTAGAGGCGGGTATCCTGATCTTCCTGCTATTAACGCTCAGGGCCCGTATCGAACAAAAGGGGGGCCGACTCCTGGCGTGCCCGAACGAGATAGCCCTTTGCGCCGGCATGCTGGCCTGCGCGGTCGGGATTATTTACGAATTCCGGATCCATAAGTTCAGCCATTCGGCGCTGCTGTGTCTACTGATCACCGTCGTACTCATATGGGTCGCGGGGATCTGGGACTTCCTTTTAAAATCGAAAAGACATCGCCAGTTCCTGCGCATCATGCTTTTGCTTTTACCTTTCACCGCTCTATTCATAAACTTCATCGGGTACCACCGCACCCGTCAGCACATGGAACGGCAGGGCACGGGATTCTGGCAACTGCAGCGCAACTGGCTGGATATGCAGCTCTATGTTAAAAATAACCTGCCCCAAAACGCCTTACTGCTGGTGCCCTATGATATGGAGATGGGGGGATTCCGGATCTTCTCCGAACGGCCGATTGTGGTCTCTTACCGCGACTGCGGTATCATCGGCTTCGATTACGCCGCAGCCATAGAGTGGCAAAGCCGCATCCGGGATATCGAGAATTTCAAGGTCCTGATCGCAGGATCGTTGACCCAGGCCCTGAAAAATGCGATCGAAAAATACGGCGTGAACTACATCGTGTTCATGCGCTACGCTGATCCCGGCGCCAACACCCTGCTAGAGCCGATTTATCAAAATGAAACCTTTGCCTTATACCAGGTCAAATTGAATCCAGTTTAACCAGAAAGATAATTGATGGAAAAAAACACCCCACATCCCCCGGATCTCGTCGCACAGCGGAACCGGTCCCTGAAAAAGAACGCCTATTATTACTCCCAGCTTTTCCGGCAGTATCAATACCTTATCCCGCCGGGCAAAAGGGTCCTTGAGGTCGGCTGCCGAACGGGTGATCTGCTCAATGCGGTTCAACCCAGTTTTGGGATGGGCGTCGATATCAACCCGGAAATGATCCGCGCGGCGAAGGACAAGTTCCCGCACCTCAATTTCCGCGCCGGAGACATAACCGCGATCGAACCAGAACAAAAATTCGATTATATCTTCTTATCCGGATTATTGGGCGAACTGGACGATATCCAGGTCTTTCTGACCGAACTGCGCCGCCACTGCCACCGCGATACCCGTGTCGTCATCGAATACTACAGTTATCTGTGGATTTTTTTCTTCCGCCTGGCCGAAAAGCTGAAAATCAAGATCTCCCAGCGGATCCTCAACTGGATCACACCGACGGATATCAACAATTTCCTGCATTTGACGGGCTACGAATCCATCCGTACGGAAAGAAAAATCCTCTTTCCTTTTGGCATCCCGCTGGTCAGTTATCTGCTCAATAAATACATGGCGAATCTGCCCTTAATCGACGGGCTGACGATGAATTACTTCATTATCGCCCGGCCTTTGTTGCCGGTATCGGGCCAACGCAGCGTCTCGATTGTGATTCCCTGCCGCAATGAAAAAGGAAATATTGAAGACGCCATCCGCCGTACGCCTACCTTCGGAACCCACCAGGAATTCATTTTCATCGAGGGCGGTTCGCGGGACGGCACGCCGGAGGAAATCCAGCGCATCATCCAAGCCTATCCCCGGCAGGATATCAAATTTTACCAACAAACCGGGAAGGGCAAAGGGGATGCCGTCCGCCTGGGATTCGAGAAAGCCAACGGAGAGGTGCTCATGATCCTGGATGCCGATTTGACCGTTGCCCCCGAAGACCTACCGAAGTTCTATCAGGCGCTGATTGAAGACAAAGGCGAGTTCATCAACGGCTGCCGTCTGGTCTATCCGCTGGAAAGACAGGCCATGCGATTTTTAAACCTTATCGCTAATAAATTCTTCAGTATTTTTTTTACCTGGCTGCTAGGGCAGAATTTCAAGGACACCTTGTGCGGAACCAAGGTTTTGGCGAAACATCACTATGTGGCTCTGGCCCAAAACCGCGCCTATTTCGGCGACTTTGACCCGTTCGGCGACTTTGACCTCATCTTCGGCGCCACGAAACTGAACCTAAAAATCATCGAATTGCCCATCCGTTATCACGAACGTCAATACGGGCAAACTCAGATCCGACGTTTTTATCACGGTTTTTTGCTGTTGAAGATGTGTTTTTTTGCGTTGCGAAAAATAAAACTGCGTTAAACGTGACGATCTTAGGATACGTTCTCCATTAAGAACCATGGCGTTAATCGAATCCCTTCGCGAACCCGCTTTCAAAAACGACCCGCCGGCAGATGAGCGCCAGACCGCCCTGCTGCATCGCCGGATCATCCGAAACAAACATATCCTCAGACGGGTCTATGCGGATTTTTATGGCCGGATCGCCGCAAGCTTAGCTAACGGTCCGGGGCAGGGGCAAATCGTCGAGATCGGCAGCGGCGCCGGATTCCTGACGGAACATCTGCCCGGGCTTATCACCTCGGATATCCTCGCTCTGCCGGATATCGACCTGCGCTGTTCCGCGCTGCAGATGCCGTTTCGCAACAATTCCTTGGACGGCATCGTGATGGTCGATGTCTTCCATCACCTTGGGGATGCCCAACGTTTTCTGCGTGAAGCCGAACGCTGCCTCAAACCCAAGGGCAAAGTTATCATGATCGAACCGGCCAACACGGCCTTCAGCCGTTTTGTCTATGCGAATTTTCATCATGAAGTTTTTGCCCCCGAAGCCGGATGGCAATTCACATCATACGGACCGCTGTCCACGGCCAACGGCGCCCTGCCGTGGATCGTCTTTGAGCGTGACAGGGAAAAGTTCGAAAACCTGTTTCCGTCGTTTAAACTCGTCCAGTTTCAACCGCACACCCCCTTAAGTTATCTTATCAGTGGGGGATTATCCTACCGGCAGCTTGTGCCGAACTTTTTGTATCCGGTTATCCGCGGCATGGAAAGGATTCTGTCGCCTTTCTCAAAAATACTGGGGATGTTTGTCACGATCGAACTGCTTAAGACGGGATAAGCTTCGCGGTCTTAAGGGCCGGAATGATCAATACCGAAAAACCGGCGGTTCAACAAAACAACCAGGGCAACGGCGAACGGAAAGAAATGCAGGTGGAGGCGCGGCAGTCCGTATGGCCACAGATGCCCTCCGAACCATTGATAACTGGCGGTGCATGTTGATAAAAAAATGATCCATAGAAAATGCAACCCCAGGATCAAAAAAAGACATTTTGTTTCAATCCTCAGTCTCCTGCGGCGGATACCTGCCAGGCTCAATATTAATAACAGCCAGACAAAACTCCAATTATCGGTCAAAAACAAATCAATCAATATCTTGCCAGCGGTCGGGCCGAGACGAGCGAGAGTCTGCCAACCGATCTCGATCCGGGCCCGGGGATCGTGGATTTCGTGAATGCCCAACGAAATTTTATATATAAAAAAATTTAACCATATGATAAATCCGGGTAGGGCAAAAGCCGCAAAACTCTTGACCTTTTTGCGTAAAGCCAATCCTTTATCGTACGCCAGCATAGCTGCCAGCATCAACAACATAAACCCCCAGTAAGCCTGGCCCTCGACTTTTGTAAAAGTCAAGAATCCGCCGAAAAGACCCGCCATAAACAAATAACGGCTGTTGTGCTGTCTGAGCCATAAAAACAGCAGAATAATCGCACCACATTCGTAATAGGCCGTCAAGAGATCACGGTAGGCGACATAGCCGTAATACGTGAATAACCGGGAAGAGATGATTAGCACAATACCTACGAGCGCGGCTCGGAGATTCAAATATTGTTTCAAGAAGCCGTAAAAAATACACAAAAAAGCCGTATAGACACAGGGGAAAATAACTTTGATCCATTGATCATCCCAGCGGCCTTCATTGAAAGCGACCCAGGCCTGAGAGAAGGGCGTCAGCAACGGATAGGAAGCATGCGGGAAATATCGTAAATACGTTATCGATCTTTCATAAAAAATAACCTTGGCTTTGAAACTGATAGTCGCAAAGGCATCCCATTCCGAGATCGGGATATTCAGGCTTAACCAAAAAACAAGAAAAATGTTGAACGCCACATAAGCAAAAGCAATCCAGAGGAAAGCCGTAATCGGTAGTTCGGCTCGGGATTTTTGGTTGATGTCACGGGAGTTTCTCAGGGATGTCTTTTCGCGCTCCTGTTGCCCGAACTGAAGCCCAATAATAATCGCAATAAATAGGCTTGATATAACCAGGCTATTATAGGGAATGGCCGCCATGCCCAATATCAGCATCCACTGCGATAAGATCCCTATGCCTAGTCCGAATGCCAATCCCACGTGCAGGGACCAGGGCAGGGGTTCTTCTCGAAAGGCCTTTTTCAAAATGAGGTGGCCGCAGTAAAGCAGTAAAAGCATACTGTAAAAAACGTTGAAACTGGTCATGGCAGGGTGTGGGAAACCGCCAACAAATGACGGTCATCCCATTGTTTAATAATTTCGTAATTCCCGGGAACACAGTGGACGGCATCTTCTTTTTGAAATGCGAAGACACAATTCACCGGTTCTCTTCTGATCTGCCGCAGATCGACGGGATAAAGGAAATAGGACAACATGCGGTGTTTCAACATCCCCGGATCCCGGTAGGTGTCTATGTCGGTCATGAGTTGGCAGGTGTAACGCCGCCCCTGCGGGAGAATCTGCCGGGCCATAATGGGGTAGTGGAAGATCGGCCCCACCATCAAAGAATATTTCTGTGCGGTCGTAAGCCGGAAGACCGGACGCCGTATCAGCAAATAATGCATCTGTCCAAAGGTCTGAAAAAAGAGGGTCAACAAATAAACACACACGACAGCCATGAGCGCCTTGTCAACCATTTTCTCGGGAGCATTCCGAATACGTTTTCCGGCAAAACGGCAAATGAATAAGATGAAAAGGAAGACCAGACCCATGCCAGCGAAAAAAATATATCTTAGAGTAAGAGTTTGGAATAGACGAAAATCGGTATCGGGATTGAATATGAAAGAAAGGAAAAGATTTAAACCCTGATCAAAAGGAATCTTTTTAATATAAAAGAATCCGGCCAGCATGCCAATCAGGCATACCTCGGCAACGATTAGTGCCAGCGGAAAAAGTGAAATTCTCTTCACGGGCCACGTGCTCCCAACAAACATGTGGGTCCACTTTAAAGGTGACAGTCAACTAAAAATGGCGTTATTCAAGTTAATGAATCCATTATAAATGATGTTGCATCTCAGGGAAGTTTAAACTATAATTTTTGGCATGAAATCAAGAATCAAACGGATCAGCGTGATCGGCGACGGAAGCTGGGGCACCACGTTGGCGGTTTACCTGGCCCGCAAAGGTTATCACGTCACCTTATGGGGCCCGTTCGCGGACTACATCCGCAGGGTGAAACAAAACCGGATTAACGCCAAATTCCTACCCGGAATCAAGATCCCTCCCAGCGTCATTATCACGCCCAACCTGACGGAGGCCGTCCGGCCGGCTGACCTGATCGTCTTGGCCGTTCCCTCGAAATATATCCGGCGGGTTTTGAAAAAACTATCCCAAGAGAAGCTCAACCGTAAAATTTTCTTAAGCGTAATCAAAGGCATCGAATACAAAACATCGGCGCGGATGTCCCAGGTGATTCAGCGGGAACTCGGCCGGGTGCCACTGGCGGTGCTTTCAGGACCCACGATCGCCCGCGAAGTCGCGTTGGGAATTCCGTCATCGGCCGTGATCGCGTCAGCGAATCTTCGTCTGGCTAAAAAACTTCAGCATGTATTCAATTCTCCACACTTCCGGATCTATACCAATTCCGACGTAGTCGGCCTGGAATTGGGGGGCAGCCTGAAAAACATTATCGCGATTGCCTGCGGTGTCTGTGATGGATTGGGTTTCGGCACGAATGCCAAAGCCGCGATCCTGTCGCGCGGCCTAGCTGAGATTGTGCGTCTCGGCCAAGCACTGGGGGCCAAGGCAAGCACATTTTCTGGGCTGGCCGGACTCGGCGATCTGGTCACGACCTGCATTAGTTCGCAGAGCCGCAACCGTTATGTCGGAGAACAGCTCGGCCGGGGCAAAACCATCCGCTCGATACTCGATTCAATGGATATGGTGGCCGAAGGCGTGGAAACGGTTAAAGCCGCTGTCCGTTTATCAAAAAAATACAGAATTTCCATGCCGATTACTACCGAGGTCTACCGAATCATCTATCAGGCCAAAAAGCCGCAGAACGCGGTTCAAGACCTGATGACCCGCAGACTCAAATCCGAATAAAAACTAATCTTTAACACTTCCCATCGAATACACGGATTTAATTTTTCAGTTGCAATAATATATATCTATTGTATAATCATATGACTTAAATATTTATAAATAATAAACTTATAGAGGATTCCGGAGCGTAGCGCAGTTGGCTAGCGCACTTGAATGGGGTTCAAGTGGTCGTGAGTTCAAATCTCACCGCTCCGACCATATATCTAATATTAAATATAATAAATCGAATATTTTCAAAAGGCGGAGATCATGGGCAGACAACCGGAAAGGAGAAAGTACAAAAGGATTAGAAAACATTTCATACTTTATTATTACAGCACCGATCGGCCCGAGATCAGGTATGACGCTTCCCAGGTAAAAAATGTTTCCCTAGGCGGTATGTGCCTGATCACATCCAAATCTTTCGAACCCGGCACACACATGACAATCGAATTCAAAACACCTTTCCAGTCTGATTTCATGCAAATGCAGGGATTGGTTCAGGAGTCGAATGAAAAGATAAAAAACCTGATTTATGAAACCCGATTAACCTTCCTCGATTTGCCTCCGCAGGTAATGCAAATATTGGATAAAATCATTCAACATTTTGAAAAACAAGAGAGCCATACGAATGAATAAAATAAAAATCGGTTTGATCGGCTGCGGCAATGTCGGGACAGGCGTCCTGAACTCTTTAGCCAAACACAGGCGCTGGCTAAAAGAAAAATACCAATCCGAGTTTGTGGTCAAGTCCTTATGCGACCTCAAGAGCAAGCAACTCGACACCAAGGGCCTGGGGCGGGTCTCGACGACCAAAGATTACCGCAACATCATCAATGATCCGGATATCGATGTCGTGGTGGAACTGATCGGCGGCCTCAACCCGGCCCAACAAATCATCCAGAAGGCCTTACGGGCGCGTAAGCATGTTGTCACGGCCAATAAATGGGTCATCTCGCACGCCGGGCGTTCATTGTTCCGCTTGGCGCATCAAGTGGACCGCAATATCTATTTCGAATCCTCGGTCCTAGCCGGTGTCCCGGCGATCAAAACCATCACCGAAGGTGTTGCCGGCAATCAATTTAAGGCTATCTACGGCCTCATTAACGGGACCTGCAACTATATCTTGAGTTCTATGACTAAGAAGAAATATGCCTTCGGCCAGGCGTTGAAAGACGCCCAGCGCCATGGTTATGCTGAAAGCAACCCGACCCTGGACATCAATGGATCGGATTCGGCTCACAAACTGGCCATCCTCATCTATCTGGCATTCGGCAAGTATGTCAGCCAAGAAAAAATTTATACCGAAGGCATTACCCATATTTCACATATGGACATTGAATACGCCGCCAGCCTTAATCTCACGATTAAGCTTTTGGCCATTGCCAAAAAACAGGGTAATGCCATCGAAGCCCGGGTCCACCCGACTTTGATCTCCAAAGACCACCCGTTGGCGTCGATCAACGGCATCTACAACGCCGTCTCGCTCGATTGCGTGCCCCTCGGTGACGTGCTTTTGTCCGGCGAAGGAGCAGGCCAGATGACCGCGGCCTCCGGAATTATCAGCGACCTCGTTAATCTGGCTTCGCGCCAGGGATGCCCGGCTTCGCGTTATATCGGCAATATCTACCGGGAGAATCCGGGCCTGAAAATCAAAAAGATCGACGACATCTCGACCAAATTCTATATCCGTTTTATGGCCACGGACCGGCCCGGCGTGCTGTCGAAGATATCCGGGATTCTGGGCAAGCACGGGATCAGCATCAACTCCGTCAACCAAAAGGCCCACAGCCCCCGTTCCACCGTTCCGGTTATCATGCTGACGGACTTCGCCAAAGAAAAAATGCTGCGCCTGGCCCTGACCAAAATCCAGAAACTCCCGATCGTGAAAAGCAAACCCGTGGCCATACGCATGGAAAACCTCAAATTAATATTTAAATAATTTCAGGAACCCTCATGAACTGGAAAGGTGTTATCCAACAATACCGTGATTTCTTACCGGTCAGCGACAAAACCCCCGTGGTCACCTTGTTGGAAGGCCACACACCGCTGATCCATTCTCCGGATCTTTCCGAACGCATCGGCCTTCAGGTCTATCTGAAATTCGAAGGGACGAACCCCACGGGATCATTCAAAGACCGGGGCATGACCATGGCCATCTCCAAGGCCCAGGAAAAAGGCGTCCGGATTGTTATGTGCGCCTCGACCGGCAATACCTCGGCCTCGGCCGCCGCGTATGCCCGGCGCAGCGGAACAATGAAATGCGTGGTCCTGATTCCCGAAGGCAACATTGCCCTGGGAAAACTTGCCCAGGCCATGATCCATCAGGCCCAGGTGATCGCGATCAAAGGCAATTTCGATCAGGCGCTCACCTTGGTCAGGGACATCACGGATCATTATCCAGTAGAACTGGTCAACTCGATCAATCCCTTCCGGATCGAAGGGCAGAAGACCGCGGCCTTCGAGATCTGCGACGTTCTCGGCGATGCGCCCGAATTCCACGCGATTCCCGTCGGCAATGCCGGCAATATCACCGCTTACTGGAAAGGGTATAAAGAGTATCAGCATGCCGGCCGTTCCCGCCAGCTGCCCAAAATGCTCGGATTCCAGGCCGCGGGTGCTGCGCCCATCGTCTACAAAAAAATTATTGAAAAACCGGAGACCATTGCCACCGCGATCCGGATCGGGAATCCGGCCAGCTGGAAAATGGCTGAAGCTGCCCGCGATGAATCGGGCGGACTGATCGATATGGTAACCGACGAAGAAATTATCAACGCTTATAAGCTGCTGGCCGGCAAGACAGGGATTTTTGTCGAACCCGCTTCAGCCGCGTCCGTAGCCGGAATCCTGAAACTGGTTAAACAGGATTATTTCCAGGCCAGCCGGAATCAGCGCATTGTGTGCACGCTGACCGGACACGGTCTCAAGGATCCGAACGTGGCGATCAATAATATCACCGAGCCGATTTGCCTGGAACCGGAGAGGGGATTGATCCTGAAGAAAATAGGATTGTAAACGCCTCATCAGGATAAAAGGCTGAATGAGAAAAAAAGGACACCCGTCACAGGACACACGTCACATGAGAACCTGTGACGCCGTTACGTGTGACTTGTGCCTGAGTCGTGTGACCTGTAATGTCCCTCAAAGGCAAAAAGATCCTCATTAGCTACGGTCCGACGGCCGTCCCGATCGACCGCGTCCGGGTGATCAGCAATATGTCCAGCGGTGCCATGGGACGCTGCCTGATCACAGCCCTGCGGAAGAAAAAGGCCCGGGTGACCGTCCTGGAAGGTCTGGTCCGTGAACCCTGGCGGTCTCCTGGCGTTGAAAAAAAACGGTTTTTCTTTTACGAGGATTTGAAAAAATTGATCAATCAGGAATTAAAACAAAATTACGCCGTTTTTATCCACGCTGCTGCGGTTTGTGATTACCGAGTCAAAAAGGTGCGGCGCGGTAAGATCCGTTCCGGACAAAAGGACTTGCATTTGGATTTGGTCCCGACGCCCAAACTCATTCGACAGGTCAAAAAAAAAGCGCCGGATATTTTTCTGGTCGGTTTCAAACTCGAGGCCGAGGGTAGGCAATCCCGTCTCAAAAATAAAGCCCTCGACTTAATCCGGGAAAACCGCTGCGACCTGGCCGTGGCCAATGCTGTAACGGCCAGCGGCCAGTATTCAGCTCTCATCGTGGATCGGGATAAAAACATATTAGCCCGCGCCGACTCGCGACCGCTTTTGGCGCGGCAACTCATCCAACAAATCGAGCGCGCACTATGAAATACATTATTATCGTTCCTGACGGGATGGCCGACTATCCCCTGGAAGAACTGAGCGGTAAAACACCCCTGGAGGCCGCCCGTACAACCTATATGGACTATCTAGCCCAAAATGGCATGACCGGACTGGTTAAGACCATCCCGGATAAAATGAAACCGGGTTCGGATGTCGGGAACATGGCCGTTATGGGTTACGATCCCAAACAGTATTTCCGCGGCCGTGCCCCGCTGGAAGCCGCCAACCTAAACATCGATCTAGCTGAGGACGAGATTGCCTTTCGCTGCAATCTGGTAACCGTCATCAAAAATACCATGGTCGATTACAGCGCCGGGCATATTCCCACGCCAGAAGCCGCGATCCTCGTCGAGGCCCTTAACAAACAAATCGGAGAAAAAGATATCCGTTTTTATCCCGGCAAAAGTTACCGGCATCTGCTGGTCATGAAAGTCCGCAATGTCCAGGATTATCTTAAGATCCCGTGCACGCCGCCGCATGATATTCTTGGCCAGGACTTGACCAAGTATCTGCCTAAAGGTGTCGGCAGCCAGATGCTGCTCAAACTCATGGAAAAATCGCGTACGATCTTGGAGAGCCATTCCGTCAACAACGTGCGGATCGATTTGAAAGAGAATCCGGGGAATATGATCTGGCTCTGGGGACAGGGGTCCAAGATGCAGTTGCCGTCTTTCAAAGATCAATACGGGTTTTCCGGTAGCATTATTTCGGCGGTCGATCTGGTCAACGGAATCGGCCGTCTGGCCGGTCTCGATGTTGTCACGGTACCGGGGATCACCGGATATTACGACACGAATTATGCCGGGAAAGCAAATTATGCGATCCAGGCCTTGAAGAAAAAGGATTTTGTCTTCATTCACATCGAAGGTCCGGACGAGGCCGGCCACAATGGCGACTTCAAGGCCAAGATTTCCTGTATCGAACATATCGACCGAGAGATCATCGGAACAATCCTGAACCGCTTTGATCAGGCCAGCGACTTCCGCCTGCTGGTGGTGCCCGACCACCCGACACCGATTCGTCTTAGAACCCATGCTTCCGATCCCGTACCCTTCGTCATGTACGGAAAAGGCGTCCCGCGCGACAGCCTGGAATCTTTTTGTGAAAGAACCGTTAAAGAAAAAGGCGTACGCTTCAAAAGCGGAGCCGAACTGGTCGGATATTTCATGAGGAGATATCTATGAATTCTCTCTGGATATTGATATCCGCAGCCGTTTTTTTTATTCTCGGATACCGGTTTTATGCCAAAAAGATCGAACGAATCTGGCAGATCAATCCGCAACGCCAGACTCCGGCCTCTGTCAAATATGATGGCCTCGACTATGTTCCGGCCCAAAACTGGCTGGTTCTTTTCGGGCATCATTTCGCATCCATTGCCGGGGCCGGTCCGATCATCGGGCCGGCGATCGGCGTGTGTTACTGGGGCTGGGGACCGGCACTGATCTGGATCCTCTTGGGCTCGGTTTTCATCGGCGGGGTCCATGACTTCGGCGCCGTGATCACTTCGGTCCGGGAAGAAGGCGCCACGATCGGCGATATCGCCGCCCGCTCCATTTCAGGCAGAGCCAAACTGATTTTATCCATCTTCACCTGGCTGGCCCTGATTTTGGTAATCGCGGTCTTTGCCTATCTGGGTGCCGGAACCCTCGTCAGCCAACCGGAGATCGTGCTGCCGTCATTCGGCATTATCCCGATTGCCATGGGTGTGGGCTGGGCCCTCTATCGTCTCAAATGGAATCCTCTGGCAGTAACCGTGGTGGGTCTGGGTTTATTGGGTGTTTTGCTTTACTATGGAAACATGCTGCCACTGGCCTTCAACAACGGCCAAACATTATGGATCGTCATTTTACTGGTTTATTGCTTTTTCGCATCCATCTTACCGGTCAATCTGCTGCTGCAACCGCGGGATTATCTATCCAGCTTTCTGCTTGTGATCGGGATCGTAATGGGCGTTGTGGGAATATTTTTAAGTCATCCGAATATGAACAGCCCGGCATTCGTGACTCATCATTCCGCCTTGGGCCCATTGTGGCCAATGATGTTCATTACGGTCGCCTGCGGAGCGGTATCGGGTTTCCATTCCCTGGTGGGTTCAGGGACGACATCGAAACAGTTGGCCAACGAGCGCCACGCCCGGCGGATCGGTTACGGCGGCATGCTGATGGAGGGCTTTCTGGCGACGATTGTTATCATCGCGGTTGTGGGCGGGCTCAGCTCGGCGGAATTGACCCGCCATATCGCCGATAAAACCAGCCCGGTTGACCTTTTCGGCCTAGGATTCGGAAATATCTGCGCATCCTTTCTGGGACCGTACGGTACCTTCTTGGCCCTGACGATTCTGAATGTGTTTATCCTGACCACCCTGGATTCCGCCACACGTATTACCCGTTACATCACCGAAGAGCTTTTCGGGTTTAAGAACCGTTTCGGGGCAACAGGGCTGGTGGTCTTCCTGGCCGGGACATTGGCCCTCGGAAAAGACACCAGCCAGAATCCCCTCTGGCAAAAAATCTGGCCCGCTTTCGGAGCCTCCAACCAATTGGTCGCAGCCCTAGCATTATTGGTTATTTCGGCCTGGCTCTTGAGTAAAAAAAGGCCCACGCTCTATGTCCTGATCCCAGGGATATTCATGCTTTTGACCTCATTGGCGGCACTCGTGATTCAAACACAAACATATATAAAGAATAAGGATTTTACTTTAATTGTCATTTCTGTTATCCTTTTCGCTTCAGCTTTATTTTTGCTCAAAGAGGCCGGGCAAACTTATTTCCGCAACCGGAGCAAAAAAGATTTTTAATCAAAGGCCCAAAATAAAAATGATAGGGTCACTCTTATGAGAAGAAAAATTATCGTTCAAAAATTCGGCGGTTCATCGGTTGCCAATGTCGATCGGATCCGGGCGGTCGCCAAGCGGATTCTCGAGGCCAAAACCCGCAATACGGATATCGCGGTCGTTGTCTCGGCGCTGGGAGACACTACTGACGAATTGATTGAACTAGCCCAAAACATCAGTCTGGCCCCGCCCGAAAGGGAGATGGACATGCTGATGTCGACCGGAGAACAAATCTCCTGCGCTCTTTTGGCTATGGCGATTAAGGCGCTGGGGCATGATGCCATCTCTTTTACCGGCGGGCAGGTCGGGATCAGAACCGACCGCTCACATACCAAGGCCCGCATCGAAACCATCGACGCCCGCCGCATCAAAAAGGCCTTTGAGCAAAACAAGATCGTTATCGTCGCCGGTTTCCAAGGCATCACCCGCGAGCAAGAGATCACGACCTTGGGCCGCGGAGGCTCCGACCTGACCGCCGTGGCGCTGGCGATCGCCCTGAAGGCCGATATGTGCGAGATCTTCACGGACGTTAAAGGAATTTACACAACCGACCCGAGAATCGTTTCCCGGGCCCGGAAAATAAAAATCATCACCTACGAGGAGATGCTGGAATTGGCGACCCTCGGCGCCCAGGTCATGCAGGCCCGTTCGATCGAAGTTGCCAAAAGATTCAACATCCCCATTCATGTCCGTTCAAGTTTTTCCAAGGAGGAAGGCACCATGATTGTCAAAGCAAGCAATAAAATGGAACAGATCGCCGTGCGCGGCATCACCAGCAATAAATCCGAGGCCAAGATCACGATCTGCCAGGTCCCGGATAAACCCGGTGTGGCGGCCCATATCTTTAAAGAGATATCCCGGGCCGGGGTGAATGTCGATACGATCGTTCAAAACGTTTCCCATACCCGGCATACCGATATCTCATTTACGGTATCGAAAAGCGATCTGCCCAAGACCTTTGCGACCGCTAAAAGAATCGCGCATAAGATCAAGGCTGGTGAAGTCCTATGCGATAAAAACGTGGCCCGCATCTCGATCATCGGATCCGGCATGCGTTCTCATTCGGGCATCGCGGCCCAGATGTTCGAGGCCCTGGCCGCCAATAAAATCAATATCGAAATGATCGTTACCTCGGAAATCAGCATCTCCTGTATCATCAATCAGAATCTAACGGCCCGGGCGGTTAAGGCCTTGCATAAAAAATTCAAACTGGATACTATCAAATAAAAGGACTCGCTATGTCCGCGATCAAATGTTACGACACAACGTTACGCGACGGTTCCCAGACCGAGGGGATATCGTTCTCCCTAAACGACAAGATCAAGATCGCCGAGAAACTCGACGATCTGGGCATCCATTATATCGAAGGGGGCTGGCCGGGATCGAATCCCAAGGATAAAGAATTCTTCCGGATCATGAAGTCCAAGAATCTGAAACACGCCCAAATCGCCGCCTTTGGTTCGACCCGGCGCGCGCATATAACCTGCGAACAGGACACGAACCTAAAAGAACTGGTCAAGTCAAAGGCCCCGGTCGTGACCATTTTCGGCAAATCATGGGATCTGCACGTCACGGATGTGATCCGAACGAGCCTGGAAGAAAACCTGGCCATGATCGAATCTTCGGTTGCCTTCCTGAAAAAGAAAAAGCGCACCGTTTTTTATGACGCCGAGCATTTCTTCGACGGATACAAACATAATCCGGATTACGCCTTTAAAACCCTTTGGGCGGCCCAGGCCGGCAAGGCCGACTGCATTATCCTATGCGATACCAACGGCGGAACCCTGCCCCACCAGATCAGCCGGATCGTAACTGCGGTCAGGGAACAGCTCGCGACATCCCTCGGCATCCATACCCACAATGATCTCGATCTGGCCGTAGCCAACAGTCTGGCCGCGATTGAGGCAGGCTGCGTACAGGTCCAGGGCACTTTCAACGGGCTGGGCGAACGCTGCGGCAATGCCGATCTATGTACGCTGATCGGCATCCTGCACACCAAATATAAGCGTCATACCATCCCGGAGCAGAGAATCAAGAAGCTAACCGAGACCGCCTACTTCCTGAGCGAGATCAGCAACACCAAGCTTGCCAACAACCATCCCTTTGTGGGGCATTCGGCTTTTGCCCATAAAGCCGGGGTGCATATCGATGCCATGCTGAAAAATCCTTTGGCCTACGAACATGTTGATCCGACTCTTATCGGGAATCGTCGCCGTTTTATCACGTCCGAATTGGCCGGTAAAATGCCGATCATCATGAAGGCCCAGCAACTGCAGGTCAGTTTAGACAAAAAATCGCCGCAGGCCAAAAAACTGCTCAAACAGCTCCAGATCAAGGAACACAGCGGATATCAATTCGAAGCCGCCGACGCCTCTTTTGAATTATTTATGAAGCGTGCCCTAAAAAAATATACCCCATTTTTTAACCTGGAAGGTTTCAAGGTCTCAACCGAAAAACGCTTTGACAACCGCATCTTTGCCGAGGCCTCGATCCGTCTGTCCGTGAACGACCATGAAGAATTTTCCGCGGCAGAAGGGGAGGGACCGGTCGATGCTCTGGACCGGGCCTTGCGTCAGGCTCTGCATAAATTTTATCCTGCTTTGCAGGACATGCATCTGACCGATTACAAGGTGCGGGTCCTGGATACCAAAGAAGGTACGGCAGCCAAGGTTCGGGTATTGATCGAATCACAGGATAAAAAAGATTCCTGGACCACGATCGGTGTCCACGCCAATATCATCGAAGCCAGCTGGGAGGCCTTAATAGACAGCATTGAGTATAAGCTGCTGAAGGATAAAAAATGAATCAAGGACACACGTCACAGGACACACGTCACAGGTCACACGACACACGTCACAGGCACACGAAAAACGACAGTGCCGTTGCGTGTGTCATGTGACGTGTGACTTTCCTTATGACCAAACTAGGCACAAAATATAATTTTCGGGATGTCGAAGTTAAATGGTGCGACCACTGGGAAAAGAACCAGACCTTCCACGCATCACCCCGCTCTGACCAGAATCCCTATTCGATCGTCATTCCGCCGCCGAATGTCACTGGAATCCTGCATATGGGGCATGCCTTAAACAACACCCTGCAGGATATTATGATTCGTTTCCGGCGTATGCAGGGTTACCAGACATGCTGGATGCCAGGCACAGACCATGCCGGGATCGCCACGCAAAACGTGGTCGAACGGGAACTCGCCAAGCAAGGCCAGACCCGTTACGATATCGGCCGAAAAGAATTGCTCAAACGCCTTTGGGACTGGAAGGAACAGTACGGCGATACAATCATCAACCAACTGAAAAAAATGGGGGCGTCCTGTGACTGGGCCCGGGCACGTTTTACCATGGATGCCGGCTACAGCCGGGCTGTGCGGGATGTCTTTGTTCACCTATACGAAAAAGGTTTGCTTTACCGTGGAGAATATATCATCAACTGGTGCCCGCGCTGTCAAACCGCCTTAGCCGATGAAGAGGCCGAACATCGCGAGCACCAGGGAGCGCTTTATTATATCCGCTATCCGTTCAAAGACGATCCCGATCAATCCGTCACGGTCGCAACCACCCGGCCAGAAACCATGCTGGGCGATACGGCCGTGGCCGTGCATCCCAACGATGAACGCTATCAATCCCTGATCGGGAAAATGCTGATCCTCCCGCTTATCAACCGCGAGATCCCGGTGATTGGCGACGAATTCGTTGATCCACAGTTCGGCACCGGGGCGGTTAAGGTTACCCCGGCCCATGACCCCAACGATTTCGAGATCGGTAAACGCCATGACCTACCGTTCATCAATATCATGAATCCTGACGGCATCCTGAACAAAGCGGCTGGCGATTTCAGCGGCAGTGACCGGTTTGAGGCCCGCGAAGCTGTCATCGAAAGCCTCCAGGAACTCAAATTGTTAACCAAGGTCGAACAGCATACCCATTCGGTCGGACACTGCTACCGCTGTCATACAGTCGTTGAACCGTATCTCTCGCGGCAATGGTTCGTTAAAATGAAGCCTCTGGCAGAGCCAGCCCTGAAAGCCGTTTTAGACGGCCGAATCCGATTCATCCCGGAGCGCTGGACCAAGGTCTATACTAACTGGATGGAAAATATACGCGACTGGTGCATCTCCCGCCAGATCTGGTGGGGACACCGCATCCCGGCATGGTACTGCTGTAATTGCCACCCACAGCTTAAACCTTTCCTTGATCCCATGGGTAAAAAACTTGAAAAATCTGAACCGATTCCTAAAGCTCATTTAGATATAGATAATTCGAACGTCGTATTTAAGGATATTGATCCCATAGTTTCTTCGAATAAACCAACTTGTCCAAAATGTGGTTCGAACCTTATGGTTCAAGATCCTGACGTCCTCGACACATGGTTCTCCTCATGGCTATGGCCGTTCGCAACGTTCGGCTGGCCGCAACAGTCCGAAGATTTGAAATACTTCTATCCTACCCAGTCCTTATTCACCGCCTCTGAAATCATCTTCTTCTGGGTGGCGCGCATGATCATGGCCGGCCTAGAATTCAGGGGTGATATTCCTTTCTCGGAAGTATACATTCACGGCACCGTGCGCGATACACAGGGCCGTAAGATGTCCAAATCGCTTGGCAATGCCATTGACCCACTCGAGGTCATCAACGAATACGGGGCCGATGCCCTGCGCTACAGCCTGATCATTAATTCTGGACAGGATTTATACATTTCCAAAGATAAATTTCAGATCGGCCGCAATTTTGCTAACAAAATCTGGAACGCATCCCGCTTAGTGCTAATGAAAATGAAACCGAACGAAACGGATTCGTTTCAGACAACAAATTTAGTGCCTGACCAACTGGACTTACCTTCGCGCTGGATCCTCTCTCGGCTGCAGACGACGATCAGCGATGTCACGCAGGCGATTGAAGAATATCGCTTCTCCGAAGCGGAAAACCTGCTCGACGACTTCTTTTGGCGCACCTTCTGCGACTGGTACCTAGAAATTATCAAGAATCGATTCGAGCATCCCGATGTCCAACGGGTTACCTTAACCGTTCTGCGCCAGGCCCTCTGTCTGGCTCATCCCTTTATGCCTTTTGTCACCGAAGAGATCTGGGAATACGTATCGCCCACCGGAAAGGATCGAGGCCTTAGCTGCCAGGCCTGGCCCAAAACCCAAAGCGAGCTCATCCGTTCGCGGGACGAAAAAGATATGACCCTGATCATGGAAATCATTACCGGTCTGCGCAATTTAAAGGCGCAATGGAATGTCAAGCCTCGACAAAAAATCAATTGTTTGATCACCGCACCCGACGACCATCAGCTTACCCTTCTGAAAAACAACGCCGACATCATAACGACCTTCATCCCGATCGATCAGCTGATATTTCAAAAGGCCCTGCCCGCAGTCAAGGAGGCCGCCACCGGTATGGCCGGCACTGTCAAATTCTTCCTGCCCTTGACCGGAGTCATTAATATCGAACAAGAAAAAAACCGGATGCACCGCGAAATCGAACAGTTTCGGCAAACTTCACAAACTATCGCCCAACGCCTCAAAAATAAAAATTTTACCGATCACGCCCCCGCGACCGTCATCCAAAAAGAACAGGAGCGGCTGACCCTGATCCAAACCAAAATCACGGAATTAGAAAAAGTTATGCAAAATCTGAAATCATAGGATCCGGAATGGAAAAAAGAGTTAATGAAATCATCACCCGCGCCCTACGGGAAGACCATAGTGACAAGGACATCACGACCAATATCCTCACCCATCCCGACCAGAGTTCCGAGGCGTATATTTTGACCAGGGAGGACACGATTGTTTCCGGTCTGGAGATTGTCCGAAAAATTTTCCGAAAGCTAGACCCGCGCATGCATTTTACGCCCTTTCATAAGGACGGTGACCGAGCCGTAAAAAACAGCAAAGTCATCGGGTTATCCGGTAAAACCCGTGCGCTGCTGACAGGGGAAAGGGTGGCGTTGAATTTCCTGTCTTATCTTTCGGGCATTGCGACCATCACGCACCGTTTCGTTCAGCATGTTGATCCCTACACGGTCAAGATCATGGATACCCGCAAAACCCTTCCTGGTTTACGCGGCCTGGTAAAAATGGCAGTGCGGGCCGGGGGCGGGGTCAACCACCGCTTTAATCTGAAAGAGATGGTCATCATTAAAGATAACCACCAGATCGCTTATAAGAAGGATCGCACGATCGGAGAAGCCATCCGCCATGTCCGACGACAAACGAACAAGATGATCATGGTGGAAGTTGATACGATTGCCCAGTTCCGCCAGGCCGTGGAAGCGGAACCGGATGTGATCCTGTTGGACAATATGACGCCGCAACAGATGCGCAAAATCGTGGCGATGAATAAAAAAAGAACCAAACCCTGCCTGCTTGAGGCATCCGGGGGGATCAATCTCCGCAACATCCGTTCGATCGCCAAAACCGGCGTGGACCGAATCTCGATCGGAGCCCTGACCCATTCACCCCGGGCAATCGATTTCTCAATGGAATTCAAATCGTAATCATGAAAAAAACAGCCCTCATTTTCACCTGCCTTTTCATTTCTGCCGTCGCCATGGCACACCTTCTTTCAGTGTCGGCATTTGCTCAAGAAGAGGTACTCGAACAAACACCAACGGCAGACCCTGTTGAAAAACAAGAAAAAGAGCCGGAAAAAAAGCAAGAAGAAGCGCAAGCGGGAGAGCAGGGAGGCAAACCAGCCTTTGAGCCAGAGATCGAGCCGGAGCGTGAGAATCTGCTGGAGCAGACCATCTTCGATGACAAATTATTGCTCGAGGGTTATACCGAGAAATATAGCCAGGAACCGCTCGAAATCCTGCTGGCCATGATCAAGGACGACACCCTGAATCCAATCAGGATGGCTGCGGCGATCCGGGTTTTCAAGAACACCTATGCCACCCAGATCGTTTCGCGCGAAAAACGTCTGGCAGAAAAAATCCTGCTGCGCCGACTCAATCGAACCGATTCGAAATACGTCCAGATCGAAATCAGGCATACGCTCTGTCGCATGAACCGCTATAAATATTTCAAATCCATGATCCCGGCCTTGATCCTGAATCTTCAGCATTACAACAGCACCGTCAACGAAATCGCCTTCGAAAGTCTCGACGACATCATCTCGGCCAAAAATCTGCGGGCGCGTGAGGCGCGAATCATCTTCAATACCTTGCGCAAGATGTTATTCCTGTCCCGTAAACGCTTAAGTCAAGTAAGCGAACCGGATGAAAAATTAACTCGCAAATTAAATATATTACGTTATGCCATTAAAGTCCTGGGAACCCAGGAGCTGCGCCGTCTTCCAAAAGAAGTGATTAATTTACTTTAAAACGCATCCAAATGAACCATTAACACGCATTTCGCATTGGACTGAACCATCGTCCATATCCACCGATGACATGGAAACTCGCATGCCGCTTTCCAAACAAACATGGTTAAAATTCATTCTGGTGGCCTTGCTCAGCGTCTTCGTCTGGATTGTTTTCACTTATCCCCAATTTGCCTTCATTGATCTGTCAGTTGACCGCAGCCGAGCCATAGCCGTCGCCAAAAACTTCCTAAAGCAAGAGCAGGGAGTCGACCCCGCCCGCTACCGGCATGCGCTGGTTTTTCAAGAGGCTTCCTATACGGACCGTTTTCTCCAGAAAGCGCTCGGTTTCCGCCGCGAAGTCGAATTCCTCGAGCGGCATCATCTCAACCTTTTCACCTGGAAAAACCGTTTTTACCGGGAAAATGAAAAAGAAGAATGGTCTGTTCAAGTGAGTGCCGCAAGCGGCAATGTTATCGGGATGACCCACACCATCGCGGAGACCGCGGCCCGTCCTTCCGTTTCTGAAATAACGGCCCGCCAAACCGCCATTGATTTTTTAAAAAGCCAATGCGAGTTTAAGCCTGACCGATACGTCGTCCAAAGCCATCTGACGAAGAATTTCGATAACCGTATCGAATACGATTTCCGCTGGAAGAAGGATATACCGCCGATTAAATGGAATCCTGAACCCGAAAGCGGCCAGGGCAAATTGATCATTGGCGCAACGGTGTCGGGCGATGATATCCTGGAATTCAGCAAAGATTATGTCAAGATCCCGGATGACTACCATCGCTATTTAGCCCGCGAACGGGAGATCGGCAGCAACCTAAGCGTGTTGTTTCGAATCGTTTTCTTGACCTTGTTGACCATCGCGATCTTCTTCGTCGTGCTCCGCCGCAACAACCTGGTCATGCACACCGTTAAAAAATTCTGTTTGGGTTTAACGGCCGTGCTGTTCATCCTACATTTGGTGGCCCATGCCAATCATTTCCAGGGCATTCTTATGAATTATCGGACGAGCGTTGCGATGTCTTCGTATCTGTGGCAGACCCTCATGACTTTGTTTATGGATATCTTTATTGTTACGATCAGCATCCTTATGCCAGCGTTGGCCGGTGAGTCCCTCCATTACGAACAATTTCCCAACCGACCGCAAGGATCCTTTTTGTATTACATCCAGTCATCTTTTTTCACCCGGCCGGTGTCACAGCTGATTGGCCTCGGATATTTGACGGCCATCATCATGTTCGGCATCCAATCAGCCGCTTTCACCCTGGGCCAACAATTCTTCGGCGTATGGGTGGAGTATACCTGGATGTCCCATCTGACCGAAAGTTATTTCCCTTTCTTAACGGCTTTGATCATCGGCCTCAGCGCCGGATTGACCGAAGAAATCATGTTTAGGATCTTTGCCATCAGTCTGGGGAAAAAGGTCCTGAAAAAAATTTGGGCTGCGGTTCTTTTTTCGGCTTTGATGTGGGGCTTTGGACACAGCGCTTACCCCGTATACCCGATGTGGTTCCGCGGTGCGGAGGTCACGCTTTTAGGGCTCTTTCTGGCCGCAATTTATCTTCGCTTCGGGATTATTCCGGTTATCATCGCCCATTACTTATTTGACGTCTTCTGGATCAGTGCGACCTATTTGCTGGGACACTCAACCCCAAACCTCTTTTTCAGTTCCCTCATCCTATTGTTATTGCCGCTTGCTTTCGCTTGCGCGGCCTGGTGGCGAAATGACCCTGAGACGGCACGACCTTTGCGCTGGCGGCTGAATAAACACCAAATCTTCAATCTGAACATCCTGAAGGATTTCCTGCGCCGCCAGAAGAAAGAGACCAATAAAAACGACCTGGAGCTGAAAAATGAAATCCTTTCTCACGGCTGGGATCAGGCTGTGGTTGAGATCGGCCTTGAGGACATCCGGAACCAAAACGAACCTTAATCGCGAAACATTTAACAAGGAGGAGCATGATGCGACTGGGCCTTTTACTCATTCTCTTGCTCGCGCTGGGCAATCTCTCCTGCAGTATTTATCGAATCAATTCCCAGGAGGTGACGGACAATGTCTATGCCCCAAAAAATTCAGCGGCGGATGTTGTCTATCTGGAGAAAATCAACCGGGCCTATGAAGTCATCGGTTTTGTGACGGTAAATACGGAACGGCGCCAGAACCAAGAAGATGTCATCGCCAAAATGAAGAAAGAAGCGGCCGTGCTCGGGGGAGACGCGATCACGAATCTTCAGGTCGAGGCAACTGATACCTGGAAAAAGATGCCGGCCCAAGAGTTACTCAAAAACGGTTATATTCGGGCTAACTTTACGGCTACGGTCGTCGCCTTTAAATAAAAATATAACCTCCAGGTCACGGATTTGGATTCATGCCGCCTTGCGGGAAGATCGGACCGGATGAACAAACACTATACCCACGGTCGTGAATCCACCGGTTCATGGCGTCAGAGGCCATGTCCCCGCAAAATGTGGAGAGGGAGGAGGGATTGCTTCCTTTTTATATCGGACTTATTATTATTGCTGCGGGTTTTGGTACCATCGGCTGGATCCTCTGGGAGGAAAAGCAAAAAGAAAACCGTCGGTTGAAAACAGCCGCGCTTGAATCCGGTGAAGAAGTAACAACCCATGACCTGCTTCATCGGGTCGGTATCGAAAAAAAGCATCGGGTTCCCATCTCGCAAACCGCAATCGCTGCTTCCCCAACCAGCGATATCGCTTCCACACCTGACATCAAATATCAAACCAGGCTCTTGCTCTACCATGATGAACTCAAAGAACGTCTGCATGATTTAAGTGAGCAGGCGGTCCGGCTAAAAAGTCTCATCCAAGAGCACGAGCAGAGTATCTTAAAAAACCGCAAGGCCCTGCATGCCTACCAAAGGGACCGCAATGAATTCG
>Ga0272442_10002603_pt1 | contig 26019 bp, 34 predicted proteins | sample SSMForm2O_FD_200262 | JGI IMG/M metagenome (GOLD analysis project Ga0272442, IMG submission 200262) | Marine sediment archaeal communities from Little Sippewissett salt marsh, Falmouth, MA, United States - SSM-Form-2O | ecosystem: Environmental > Aquatic > Marine > Wetlands > Sediment ... | reverse complement strand
CTTGAACATGAAAATTTTTTCTGATGATAGAAATAAGTTCATCTCTATTGTTTGATTTAGTCCATCTCCATATATTCCCAACAGCAAAGCTTATTGTTTGAGTCATTTTTTAAGATACTAAGATTCAAAAGGACTTGTTTTATTAACGCATGTATCCCACTTTAATAAGCCATGTTCCTCACTATACCAACCTTCTGAGAATGTACCAATTAAATCGCATTTCATAAAATGCATTCCCTTTTCACAGTCAGTTTCATCAGTAAAACAAAAACTATTATCATCGTATACACAAATTGTTGTTGTATTGCCTGTGCCAAAGTCAATATCCATCTTTTTACAATCAGTTAACTGACTACCAATAAAAAATACAAAACTCAGTACAATTGCAACCATAACAAATGTTGTTGCTGTCACATGTAAAAATTTCTTCATTTAAATCACCTATATAGTATTATAATCAATAATATTAATGAATTCAAAAACATAACAAATCCAATAATATAACTGATAAAGCTAATTGTATTAACAAATCTTTTTGTTTTTAAGGGGGCCAGAACACCTCCAACACTAATTGATACGACAGATATTACCAAGAATACCAAAGCAAATAATGTAAGCAAAAACCACGGTTTTATCATTTCACTTTGACCTATAAGTTCTAAGTATTTTGTTACGCCTTGAACTAAAAATGTTGATGATAATATAATTAACAATACTGAATTTAGTTGAACGTCTGAAAAATGTAAGAAAAATTTCTCTTCTTCTTCTCTGGGTTTACCTTTGACAATCTCAATAAATTCTTTCTTATTATTCCTTTTTTTTTTATTTTTCTTAGCTTTCATTTTCGCGGATATATAAAATACGAATAAACAATAACAAAGATAGCAGTAAACAAAACAGGAATCAATACAAATAAAATAATATAATCCTTGAATAATAATCCAAATACTGCAATCACAGCACATAACTTGAACATTCTGCCTGCAAGTTTATTTGTCTTATTCCATACATTTTTATCACTCAAAGTCCATGGTGTTCTTATACCTATGAACCAATTTTGCTTTGCGTTTTCAGTCATAATACCAATATAATAAAATAATATTGCAAACGCAGGTAAAAACATTATTGTCATATTAAATACATAACCTAAGTTCCATGCGATTGTCAATAGATACATATAAAATAAAAAAAAGCTGATCATCAAGATAAAACCATTATAATAATTCTCGAATTTCATTATATTCTTTTTCAATGGATCAATCCTAGGAATCAATAAAAATAGACCTAATAAAACAAGCATGACAATAGGCATCATATACATGCCCCAGAATTTATTCATATAACCATCAACATCACCATTTGCATTCCAATGTGATGCAATTTTATCTGGCATGGACGGATATAAATAACCGCTTATCAAGAATGATAATACAATTATGCTTAAAACAATGATTGTTGTTTTTTTCATAAATTAGTATAAAGACTTCTTAATTTATTAATCTTTTCTTTTCATAAATATGAAATACAAATCAAAACATCAACTTTTACCACAATTCTCATGGTAAAAATTAACATTTTGATCAGCCATCAAAATTTACTTGTAAATTTTGATTTAGATGGCTGTGTATTTCATATTAAAGAATAAAGTCTTAATGTTAAAAAACCGCCGATAACAAATCCAAGCGCATATAAAAACAGACCAATCAAAAATCCATTAATTTTGAATATGCCTAGATTAATATCATTTATACTTGCCGCTCTTTTTAGTATCATAACTAAAGTAAAGATTGTTACGATTGTAGGAACAATAGATAATGTACCAATACAATTGAATGGTAATGCGCCTTCTGTTACTTTACATAAATTTTCTAGAACAACTAAAGTACCATCAATTATTGATAAGCCTGTTTGTACAGCTATTGTTGATAATATGCCTGGTATCATACCATAGCCAATAATCTTTAGTTTATCACTCATTTCTTTAAATACCTCAATGATTCAAGGAACAATAATGCAAATAGTAAGTCAATTGTTCCTAGGATTCTAAATGGAATGTCAACAAATAGTGAATTTAAAAACCAATAATAGTATATTATTGATGTGCTTGCAAGTTTAACAAACACAGCATATCTGATTAATTTCTTGCTATTGTCTAAATCTTTATAGATCATATAAAGAAAAACACCGAATAATGCTGTTAATCTAGCACCAAATGCAAGGTATACAGGGTTAGGTGGCAGATTCATGCCAAAGAAATTATATATGTATGTATGAAAAAACAAAAAAGCACTACCTACGATTATATCATGACAACTTGCAAATAGATATAACTTTTTATAATATTTATATCTTGATGATTTTTTATTCATATTATATTATAATTACTTTTTGATTTAAAAACTTTTGCCACTAGACACCACTGGACATATCTCACCGACTTATATAAATAATATTTTCTTATACTATAATAGGCAATAGCAATCATTCACATAATTTACTGCTTAAAAATTATCCAAAGGTGATTAAAAAAATGAAATTAGTTGTATTTCAAGGAAATAATATGCGAAAAACACTGCATGACAATGAATGGTATTTTTCTGTTATTGATGTTGTAAAAGCTTTAGGTGCAAGTTCAATACCTAAAAGATATTGGAGTGATTTAAAATCAAAGTTAAATGATGAAGGTTTTAAGTTGTACGATAAAATCGTACAACTGAAGCTAAAAGCTTCAGATGGTAAATATTATGCTACAGACTGTGCAAATACTAGGAATATGTTGAGAATAGTACAATCAATACCATCAAAAAGAGCAGAACCTTTTAAGCAATGGTTAGCAAAAACAGGCTATGAAAGAATTCAAGAAATTGAAGATCCTGAACTTGCTCAACAGCGTATGGTTGAATTGTATAGATTAAAAGGCTATCCCGAGAATTGGATTGAAAAAAGAGTTAGAGGTATTGCAATAAGGCAAGAGTTAACAGATGAATGGTGTGATAGACAAGTTGAAGGTAAAGATTTTGCAATTCTAACAAACGAAATTAGTAAAGCTACGTTTGGCAAAACAATCAAACAATACAAAGAGTTCAAAGGTTTATCAAAACAAAATTTAAGAGACAATATGACTGATTGGGAATTATTGTTTACAATGCTTGGTGAAAAAGCAACAACAGAGATAACAAAAGCAAGAGATTCAAAAGGCTTTAGTGAGTGTAAAGATTCTGCTATGCTTGGTGGAGAGTTTGCAGGTACAACAAGAGAAAATTTAGAAAAAACTCTTGGTAAATCTGTTGTGTCTGATGAAAACTTTATTAATTATGATAATAAGAAGAAGTTAATTTAAACTTTTTAAATTACATGAGTTTAATTATGGCGAATTCGCCATGATAAGATTATTTGCAAAATTCATATTGGTAAGTGCAATAATATATATAAACTTAAACAAAATAATGATAGAACAATGGCAAGCATAACATTCAAACCAAGACTGTATCAAGAAGCAATATTTAGTAATTCGACAATCTATAATTCTTTAGTTGTATTACCGACAGGCATGGGTAAGACTGCGATTGCAATCATGCTCGCAATACATCGACTAAATAATTATCCTGATAAAAAAATATTGATGCTCGCACCTACAAAACCATTGGTTGAACAGCATTATAGATCATTCAAAGCTCAAACTGATATTGACACAGACAAGATGGTTATCTTCACTGGTGCAACACCACCTGATAAAAGAAAAGCATTATGGCCTGAAAAACAAATTATTTTTGCAACACCGCAAGGCATAGAAAATGATATTATTAATAGAAATATTGACTTGAAAGACTTATCCTTGATTATATTTGATGAAGCTCATAGAGCAACAGGAAATTATTCTTATGTATGGGTTGCTAAACAATTTGAAAAGCAAAGTAATTCATTCAAAGTTCTAGCACTAACAGCATCACCAGGTCATGATCTAGAAACAATAAGAGAAGTAACAAACAATCTTTTTATCGAAAAAATAGATCTAAGAACATTAAATGATCGAGATGTTGAAGAGTATGCGCAACAAGTCGATATAAAATGGTTGAATGTTGATTTACCGCCTGAATACACAAACACATTAACAAATCTAAAACATTTGTTGTCAAAAAAGCTTAAGCAGGTAAAATACTATGGCTATCTTAGTTCGATTAAGATGACCAAATCACAATTACTTAAGTTTCAAGCCTCATTACAAAAAGAGATTGCATCCAAGGGTTTTGATGAGGCTTTGCTGAAATCAATTAGTTTGGCTGCAGAAGCATTAAAGATAGAACACTCGATTGAATTATTAGAAACTCAGGGCATTACTCCATTAAGAAATTATTTCCAAGATTTAATTACAAGATCACATAACACAAAGAATAAATCTATTATCAACTTGACTGGTGATTTTGACTTTAAGAAGATTGTTAATCTTGTAGAGAATATGTATGAAGCAGACGTACAACATCCGAAGATGAATCAATTATTGATGCTGATGGATGAAATTTATGATAAAGACAAGAAATACATTATTTTTTCTCAGTACAGAGATACAGGTAATAAGCTTGTTGAAACGATTAACGACTATTATAAGGATATTAAATCTAAATTATTTATTGGCCAAGCAAAAAAAAGGCAAAAGGGTTTATCTCAAAAAGATCAGATCAAAATGCTTGATGAATTTAGAAATAATGAATTTAATATTTTGGTATCTTCTAGTGTTGGTGAAGAAGGTCTGGATATACCTAAGGTAGATTATGTTATTTTTTATGAGCCTGTACCAAGCGCAATACGTACAATTCAAAGAAGAGGAAGAACAGGTAGAAATGAAGAAGGTACTATTTATGTATTGGTTGCTAAATCAACAAGGGATGAAGCTTACAAATGGGCTGCAATACACAAAGAAAAAAAGATGTTTAATATTCTTAAGAAACTAGAACAATCAGAATTACGGGTAAAGCTAATGAACAAGCCCATTACAAAAGATTCAAAATCACTAACTAGTTTTATCAAAGATGAATGTAAGCAAGAACCTTGTCAAGAAAAATATTATTCTGAAGAACAAACATCTGAAAAATTAGATAAGGTGAAAATTCTTGTAGATTATAGAGAAAAGAATTCGCAAATTGTCAAGCATTTAATAGACGAAGATACGCATGTCAAACTAAACACATTAAATATTGGCGATTATTTGTTATCTAAGGATGTTGTTGTTGAATATAAAACTGATGTTGATTTTGTTAATTCAATTGTTGATGGCAGATTATTGAATCAATTAAAATTATTAAAGCAAGCATATAAAAAACCGGTTGTTATTGTTGAGGGCAATCGTGATATTTATAGTATAAGAAATATTCATGCAAATTCAATACGAGGAATATTAGCAACAATTACAGTTTCATATAATATACCTATATTATTCACAATTAATTCTAAAGATACTGCGATGATGATGAAGATTATTGCGCAAAGAGAACAGCAAAATAGTTCAAAAGAATTTTCTGAACATTTTGAAAAGCCTGTAAAAGATATTAAGCAAATGCAAGAGTATGTTGTTTCGGCTTTGCCTGGTATTGGTATGACTTTGGCAAAACCTTTATTAAAAGAATTTAAAACAATAAAGAATATATCTAATGCATTAGAAAATGATCTGACAAAACTCGATAAGATAGGCAATATCAAAGCCAAGAACTTGTTTGATTTGTTTAATACAGAATATAAAGAATAGTTTTGTGCAAAGAAATCTTTATAAGTTTAGTTTCAATTCTATACCTTAATGATAATCGGTATTACTGGTACACTGGGTGCGGGAAAAGGGACGATAGTTGAGTATCTTAAAACAAAAGGATTTAAACATTATTCTGCAACAGGATTTCTTACTGAAGAGATAATAAAAAGAGGCATGGTTGTTAATCGTGATGCTATGGTTAGTATTGCAAACGAACTAAGAGCAAAGTTTGGTCCTAGTTATTTAGCAGAACAATTATATGATAGAGCAAAGCGTGATGGAAGTCCTGCTGTAATTGAAAGTCTAAGAACTCCTGGCGAGATTAATTCATTAAGAAAAAATTCTAATTTTTATTTACTTGCAGTTGATGCAGATATAAGAACAAGATATGATAGAATAACAAAGAGACATAGTGAAAAAGATAGTATTGACTTTGAAACCTTTGTTAATAATGAAAAACGGGAATTTACATCAGATGATCCAAACAAGCAAAATCTGTCTAAGTGTATTGAATTAGCAGATTACAAGATAGATAATAATGGTACGATTGCTGAACTAAATGCAAAAGTTCAGAAAATTCTTGATGAGATTGATAAAAAAATACCTAAACGAATGTCAAAGCAAGAATATTATATGAATATCACAAAAGCTGTTGCACAAAGATCAAGTTGTATGAGTGTTAGGATAGGTGCAATCATTGTAAAAGATGATCAAATAATTTCTACAGGCTATGTTGGTGCGCCAAGAAAAACAAAAGACTGTATGGAAAGAGAAAATTGTTTGCGAAGACAATTAAAGATTCCTTCAGGCAGTAATTATGAATTATGTAGATCTGTGCATGCTGAACAAAACGCAATCATTAATGCTGCAAGAGCAGGTACATCAGTACTAGGAGCGACGATGTATCTTTATGGCGAACGAATATTAGGTCTTGATGAACCTCAACTAATTGATGCGATTCCTTGTATGATATGTAAGAAGATGATTATTAATTCTGGTATTAAAGAACTAACAGGAATGATGAATGATGGTTCTATGCGAACATTCCAGATTAATGATTGGGCTCAAGAATGGGCTGACAAAGATATTATTGATGATGTTGTTAAGTATAGTACAAATTATTCTAAATAGAGTCTAGAATGCAATAATCTTAATAAATACATATTTATCTTTTTCTTATTAAGGTGGATAACATAACTAATCTAAAACAAATATTAGATAAAGTAAGTGCAGAAATAAAGCACGATTATGGTAAGAATATAAGGTCTTTAGCTCTGTATGGTAGTTATGCGTATCGTGATTTAAATCAAACAACATCAAGCTTTGAGGATTTTCAAAAAGTTGTTGATAAAAAACCTGATTTTATTGTGATTGTTGATGATTTGCCAACTGCTTTAATTCATCTTGCAAAAAGATATGATTGGACTAGATCAACATTCAAACAAATCCTAAAATTAAATCCAAATACTCCTTTTGCATTTAATGTAACAACTCACGAAGAATATGATGTTGAAGTTAGTGAGGACAATTTTGTAAGTACAACATTTCCATATAAACTAATGATAATTAGTGAAGCAGGCTTTGAAGATTCTGTTTTGATGAGTGATAATAATATTTATCTTGCTTCAAGACTAAGCAAATTTTTTAATACATTACATCATAGAGATGATGAGTGTAAATCGTCATTTGAATCAGGTGTTGAAGAAATAAGAGATTTTTTTGTTGATTTTACAACTGAGCAGTTACCTTACTTATTTAATGGAACAGATTTTATGACAAAATACTTACATACAACTTATCTTGCAGAAATTTATAGAATTAATGATATTTTTGGCAATAAGCATCTTAAAATAATGAATGATGTTGCTTTTGATCTTCAAACTAATGAACTTAAACCAATGACAAAAGTTCTTGAAAATATTCTTATACCTTATCTTGATTCTAGTAATGAGATTATGTTGACAGAAGATACAGGCAACTTTTTTACATCAGTTTATACAAAAGCTGATGGTGATGATGCTAAACTCAAACTATTAGATTATCTTAGATTTAATAGGGAATCTTTCAAAAATACTTTCTATAAAAATAGAATTACAAACAAATCATGTGGTTCTAGTAATATTGCTTATGTTCTTAGAAAATTAAAGAATACGTTTAAATAAGCCACTGGACATGTCTCACCCAAGTATTTAAATGATTAATTTCTTTTTTTAGTTATGATGTACGATCTTAATTCTAATTTGTCTGAATTAATTGGCGCAATTATTGGAGATGGACTTATAAGATACAAGCCAGATAAAAATCAATATTATGTAGAAATTGTAGGTAGTATAAAAGATGAGCAACAATATCTTATTTATCTTCAAAAAATAATTAATTTGGAGCTAAAAGTTAATTCAAAAATTTCAGAAAGATGTCGAGGTTTAAGATTAAGATTTTATTCTAAAAAGTTTGTAGAGTTTTTGATATTTGATTTGAGTATGAATTATAATAAAGAAAAATGTTTGAATATTTCTATTCCTAATAAAATATTTAATAATTCAACTTTATTACTTCCTTGTCTTAGAGGAATAGTTGACACTGATGGGAGTTTGTTTTTGTCTAATAAGTCCGGTAAGGTTTATCCTATTATTGAAATAAGTACAATCAGTTCAAAATTAGCTAATCAACTTAGAGAAATATTATCTAAAAGTTTCAGAATTGGTTTTAGATCTTATACTCCTAAAAATTATAATGAAATTTATAGAATTTCTTTAAATGGGCACTTGATGGTAGAAAAATGGTTTAATTTAATTGGCTTTTCAAATTTCCGTAATTTTCAAAGATTCAAGAAAATAAAAAAAATGGGGCGACAGGGATTTGAACCCTGGATTCAGGACAGCGCACCTCTCGTTACGCCATTCACCTAGATCCCTGAAAATCACAGGCTGTTCGGCCTCAGCGGATCATAACCAGCCAGTCTGGAATTACTTCAGTATCACCTTGCAATACAATTGCAATCTAGTGCTCTCCCAGTCTGAGCTACCGCCCCGATAAATTAAGAGAAATAAGGTTGATTTAAAAAGATTTTGCTAGAAATCTATGATTTTAGGTTCTTTGCTTACATTAATTACTCTAGTTTTACCTATAGTTTCTTCTATACCTTTGGCTTCATGCGTATGAGAACATAATAAAACATCAGGTTCAAACTCTTTAATAGCTTTTGTTACAGCATCACTGCCTTTAAACATACCAAATTTATCCATTAATGAACCTTTTGGTTGAACATGAGTTACCATGATTTTCTTATCTAGTGATTGAATATATTTATGACTTTTATCGAGTAAATCAAAGATTTCTTTTTCTTCAAGCGAATGCTCACCAATATTAACAGCACTGCAACCAAACATACCTATCTTATCATTAAGCTTCATTCCATAACCATGTATATTCTTTATTTTATATGTTTCAGCCAATACATCCATAGTTATAGGATCATCATGATTGCCAGGCACAAAAACAACCTTTTGATCATTCTTGATGAAATTATCAATCATACCCTTTTCAAACTGGTCAAAATTTGTCAAATCGCCTGTAATAACAACTAAGTCAACCTTGTTGTCTTTAGCTTGTTCAGCAATTTTCTTAGCTAAAGCACTATCTCCATGAATATCGCCAATTGCAAGTATTTTCATAGAATTGCCTTATATTTCTATATTTATAAAGCTTTGTCGAAATATTTAAAAATGGTTCTTGGTTATTTTACAACCAGTATGGAACAAAGACAATTTAATAATAGACGTATGGCTAGAGAAGAACAAGTAATTATACTTGATTTTTTGCCAAATGGTTATCCTGATTCAGATATTCCTTTGTTCAGGAGAACACCAATAGCTCAAGCTATAGGTATTGGTCATTTTACTTTATTAGAATTAGTTCCAAAAAAAGGTATTTTTTTACAACCACTAGAAAATGTTTATATTGGTGAAGGTAAAAGAGAAAAGATTCATCATATTGGTGGTAAATTAAAATATGAAAAACTTACTGAAACAGCTAAGTCTGAACTAGAAATTATTGTTAAGGATTTAGTTAGTCAAAATAATCAGAAATTTATTGATTTCTTTAATAATGCTTCAGCTCTTACACTGAGAATGCATCAGCTTGAATTATTACCTGGACTAGGTAAGAAACATCTGAAGAGCATATTAGAAGAAAGAGACAACAAACCATTTGATAATTTTGAGGATATCAAGACTAGAGCAAAGATAGATCCTGAAAAATTAATAATCAAGCGTATAATTGAAGAGTTGGAAGGCAATCAAAAACATTATTTGTTTGTTGGTATATAAAAGAGGGTGATTCTTAATGCAATGTGACGAACCAAGTTCAATGGACGAACTTATTTATTTTACTAATCGATTCTTGGAAGGTGGCAAAGGTTATGCAAAAGCATGGGCTAGAAAATTACCTTGTCCTAAATGCAAGAAAGGTAAGATGGGCAAACCCATTAATCCAAAAACAGGCAGACCTAAACCCAGAGCAGCATACTATGAATGTGATGAATGCGGTTATCAAGAATCAAAAGAAGAGCATCAACCAAAGCTTAAAGTAATGATCAAATACAAATGTCCTGCTTGCCAACACGAAGATTGCGAAGAAATTCCTTACAAAAGAAAAAAATACAAAGGTGTTGATGCCTTTGTTATCAAATGTAAGAACTGTGACGCTATTATTGCTGTTACAAAAAAAATGAAAGCTATTAAGAAGAAAAAATAAAATGGAAATTCATAATAGAATACTTGAGTTATTATTAGATGATGAAGAAATCACATGGAAGTCAATCCTTACTAATCTTGTTAAAAGTGAAGAGCAAAATCCATGGGATGTTGATATTGCTTTTCTTTCTGATAAGTTTATTGACACAATACGTGAACTTAAGCGTATGGATTTCAGAATTTCAGGAAAGATTGTTCTAGCAGCAGCTATTTTATTGAGAATAAAATCAGTTTATTTAGTTACAAATGATATCGCTGGTTTTGATAGGTTATTAGAACAACAACAAGAAGATGATTCAGAAGAAGAATCTGATGACATTCCTGATGAGGTTGCATTACAACGACAAAGGATGAATGCGACCCTTGATAAATTTGGTATTGTTCCAAGAACTCCATTACCAAGAAAAAGAAAAGTTTCGGTTTATGATCTTATTGATGCCTTGCAAAAAGCAATGGATTTTAAAAATAAGAAAGTTTCGCGAATAATTGATGATAAAAAAGATGATAGATTAAAGAAATTATTAGCGCATGACGTTGATATTACAGTAATCATCCAGGATATTTATTCTAATATCCTTAATATTTATGGTCAACATAATAACGAGATCCCTTTTGATAAATTATTACCTAAGAAGGATGATCTGGGAAACAAAGATCGTGTTCTTACGCTATTGCCTTTATTACACTTAGAAACAAAACATAAAATACTGATTAATCAAGATGGTACTTTTGGTCCTATAAGGATACAATTGCTAGAGGACAAAAATGAAGAATGAAATAATGGATTATTTTGGTAATCCTAATATTGGACTTTATATTTATACAAACAACAAATATGCAATTGTTGCAGCTGCATTTTCAAAAGAGGATGTTAAGAGAATTGAAGACACTTTAGGTGTAAAAGCAATCCAAACAACAATTGCAGGAACTAATTTAGTTGGTATTTTTTGTTCAGGTAATGATGATGTTTTATTAGTTCCTAATATTATCAATGATAATGAAAAGAAATTATTAGATGATAACAATATCAAATACGAGATAATTAATACTAAGTTTACTGCTCTAGGAAATAATATGTTTTGTTTCAAAGATAAATGTTATATTAATCCTAGATTAGAACAAACAGCAAAAGATTATCTTAAAGAAATATTTTCTGAATATGTTGAACTTACAATAGCTTCACAAGATAATGTTGGTGCTATGATTGCATTGAATTCAAAAGGTGTTGCAATTAATCCTAATGTAAAAGATGAAGAGCTTGAAAAACTTAATTTTGATAACGTAGAGAAAATAACTGTGAATTCAGGCAATAAGTTTATTAGATCAGGTATTGTTGTTAATGATCATGGATTGATTGTTGGAGATAATTCTACTGGTGTTGAACTAGCTGATCTTTATCAATTGTTTAAGTAATTACCTAACATTATCACTATTTTCTATTGAATCAGAAATTATTGGTTTTTCATTAATCAATAATTCATTGCCATCATAATGTAATTTCTTATCCATTACTGATAAATTTAATTTCATAAAATCCTCTATCTTTAATGTCTTATTAGATAATTCAAAACCTTCAATAATTGCAATCCTTCCAATAGAATCATCTTCACTATGTAATAATTCAACCTTATCATCTTTTTCTACAGCTAGTAACATACCTTCGCTTAAAACTCCACGAAGTTTAGCATGTTTTAGATTATCAACAACAATAATATTCTTTCCAGTAAGCTCTTCTTTAGAATAATGTTGCTTAAGGCCTGCAACTAATTGTTTTTCATAACCTACATCAACCTTTAAGATATACAATTTATCAGCTTCTGGATGATCATTTACACTTGTTATCTTACCATTGATCAGTTTTACTTTAAGCTCACTAATAGTATTTTCAATCTTAGGGAATAATATTGATTTTTCGCCGAGTTTACTATCAATCAACATACCTGCATTAAATTCATCTAGAGTATTACAATTCTTAAACCCTAATTGTTTTTTAATCTCTTCATGGCTTTGAGGTAAAAATGCTTGTAATAGTATATTAATCATTCTTATATGATCAATGACCGAATAAATTACTTTATTTCTTTTTTCTTCAGGTAATTGCCAAGGCTTTTGATCATTAATGTATTTATTTATCTTTGAGATTAATTCAAAGGTATAATCAATATATTCTTTTAGTTTGTAATCTTCAATCAAAGAAATCATCTTTTCTTTAGCATCTTCATCAAACAATAAATCATAATCTTCAAGTGCTTTATACTCACCATTATTGTATTTAGTTACAAGAGTATGTGCTCTTGATATAAGATTACCTAGAGAATCAGCTAATTCTGAATTATAATGTTCAATAAGATCGTTTTCATTAAATTTAATATCTTTTGTTATTGGTGCTGCTCTAAAAAGATAATATCTTACAACTTCGCTTGTGTATTTATTAGTCATCTCAATCGGATCAACAACATTACCTTTGGATTTACTCATCTTATCGCCATTTTTATCATTGATAAAGCCATGAACCAATAATAATTTAGGTACACGAATATCAACAGCCATAAGCATTGCAGGCCAAATCACAGCATGAAACCATTGAATGTCTTTACCTATGATATGGCAATCACAAGGCCAATACTTCTCAAAATCTTTTGTGTTATATTTAGCACCAGTAATATAATTGTTTAGCGCATCAAACCACACATACAATATATAATTAGGATCTAGAGGAAAATCAATACCCCAGAATACATTTTTTGTTTGTCTTGTAATGCATAAATCTTTTAGTTCATTATTTTTTAATCGTGATAGAATCTCATTTTTCTTTTCTATTGGATGAATTTTATATATGTCATTTTCTAGAACTTCAATAATCTTGTCTTTATATTTGCTTAATCTAAAAAAATAAGCTTCTTCTTTGATTAATTTTGTTTCTCTTTTGCATGTTGGACATAAAACACCATCTAATAATTGAGATTCAGGAATATAAGCTTCGTCATACATACAATAATGACCTTCATAATTATCTTTGTATATATCGCCTTTTTCATTTACCTTTAGTGTAAAATCTTTAACAACATCAAGATGATCTTTATCAGTTGTTCTGATGAATCTATCATAATCAACATCTAGTAATTGGCATAGCTCTTTGAATTGAACAACTAATTCATCAACAAACTCTTCAACTTTTTTGTCTTTTGATTGTGCAGTTTCTTGAACCTTTTGTCCATGTTCATCTGTTCCAGTAAGAAAATATACATCTTTGCCTAGGATCTTATGTAATCTAGCAATAAAATCACCCATCATAAACTCATAAGCATGACCAATATGAGGTAATGCATTTGTGTATGCAATGGCTGTTGTTACATAATATGCTTTTTGTGTATCCATTTTAGACCTCCTAGAGCTTGATAAAACCACAATATTTATATATTAATATACTCTTTTATTTTGTATCACAATCTTTATATTAGTTTAAATTTATAAATTTTAGTATAATGATAACTATACTAGGTAACAAAAAATGGTAATACTATTTGATCAATTCAATCTTCCTGATAATATTTTTGATATTATCTTTGCTACAGAACAGCAAGTTATTGTAGCAAAAGTTCTAATAAATTTCTTAAAAGCAAATAATGGTTCTGTAAACAAGACAGAAATGTCATTTCTAGCAAACCAATTGCACGAAGGTAATTATGAGACAAATATTGATATGCCTGGTTATGAAGGTAAAAAAGTTAAATTATCTTATAATAAAAGACAATTCTATGATAGAATTTTAACACCAATGAAGAGTATGGGTTTGATTCAATATGATTTGTACAAGAAAAATTATGCTTTATCTGAACAATTTAATAAGCTAATGATTAGAATAGGTATGCTATGGATAAATGAGCTAAAAAAAGCACCTAAATAACTTCTATATCTTCTTTTCTAATTTCTTCAGAAAATTCGCACGTATTGTCACATAAGTGTAATATTTCTTCATCAGAATAATATATTAATATTTTTGTAGGTATCATGCTTGCATGCTCAGGATTTTTTAGTTGTACTCTGATTATTCCACGAACATTAAAAAAAGGAGGTTTTGCTGATGTTGTTTCTTGAGAAATCTTAATAACTTGATATTCTTTTTCTTTTATCTTTATTTTTGATCCTGGTTGGAGTTTTTCAAGTATCATACTATTATATGGGTGTTGATAATTTATATATTTTTACAAACATATATAAATCAAACAATATTACTTGTAACTATGAAATATTCACTAATTAAAGGCTTTAGCTTTGGATTAACATCTGCAATAATAACAACACTAGGGTTAATGATAGGATTATATTCTGCAACATCAAATAAATTAGTTGTGATTGCCGGTATTTTGTCAATTGCAATTGCTGATTCTTTTTCTGATGCTTTGGGCATTCACATATCTGAAGAATCAATTAATAAATCTGATAAGCATATTTGGGAAGCAACACTTTCTACATTATTTTCAAAATTTGGTTTTGCATTATTATTTTTGATACCTGTTTTATTATTTAGTTTAAAGAATGCTATAATTATTAGTATAATAATTTCATTATTTGCTCTGTCTTGTTTAAGTTATAAGATTGCATTAAGAACAAAGGATAATCCTGTAACTGTGATATTAGAACATATTGTTATTGCGATTGTTGTTATTTTTGTAACTTATTATGTTGGTAAGTTCACTGCTTTATTGATTTGAGAATTCTGTAACCAGACTTCTTTGCAAGTGTTTCAACATTACCATAGATTTCATTCATTGCTTTTTCCAAAGACTTACCGCCTTTGTTATACATCACAACAATTTCAATATAGCCATTGTCATTAAGATGTTCATAAGATTCTTGTAACATCTTTAATAAGAACTCTTTGCCTGCAACATACGGCGGATTTGTAATAATAATATCAAACTTATCTTTTACCTTAGAAAAAAGATCTGATTGAATTACTTTTACCTTTGTATTGTTTGTTCTTGCATTTTTTTTAGATAATTCAATTGCTCTTTTATTTAGATCGCAAAGAACAACATCATATTCAGGGTATAATTTCTTTAATGTAATACCAATAACACCATAACCGCATCCTAGATCTAATACTTTTTTACCATTATCAAAATTACCATAAGTCAATAGATTATAAGTACCTAGATCAATCTTTTTCTTAGAAAATATGCTTGATGAACTTTTCAAATCTAAGAAAATAGTTTTACCTAAGTCTTTATTGGTTATTTCTGCACTGATTTGGATATTCTCAGGACTGCTCTTAGGATTTTTCACATTATAGTGTTCATGAATTTCTACTCCATTATTCCTAGCCATGAGTATAATAGCCTTTCAGCACCTTTTACAATACCTTCATCATGCCCATTAATTACAGCACAATTAGGTGTAATATATTCAATATAGTTTTCTTGACTTTCATTAATAAAAACAATAGGTATTGTTGAATTTTCATTACAATCAATGATAGGTCTTTCAAAACAAATTTCAGGATCGTCATTAACATAACAAGCACCAACAGGAACTTTATTGAAAACACTAACAAGATTTCTACTTATTTCTGCACTTGCTAATACAAAATAGGTTGTATTTTTATATTCTTGTTTAGGATCCATAGCAATATAAATTTCATTTGATTCAATAAATTCATCTAAGCTTTCATTCAGTATTGTGATATTACTTAGTTCATTTGGATTATAGTGTAATGAAACTTTGAATTTTGCTTTTCCATCATCAGAACCAACAAATACAGTCCATAAACCATCTTGTTTAACAAATGTATGATTTTCATACTTAATTATTGTATCGTCATCGTCATGCGAGTCTGGAAACATATCTGCGATACTAAAGCCTGTAGCATAGAAATAAGCACCGCCAAACATACCAAGAACAAGTACAATAATTAATGCGAGAACAAATCCAGTATTGCTCTTTTCTTTTTTAGGAGTATCTTTAATATCTTCACGATTAATTATTTCTGTGTTTTCCATTATGATCACCTTTATCTTTCGATTTCAATCAGACTATCACTTTCTTTTTTTCCTAGTTTGATTTCTTGAGCTTTTGTTGTTGCTTTAAGGTCACCCATAGGTAATTTATCAAAAATAGAATTATCAATATTGATTGTGATTGATTTTAATGGTTCTTTTAATGAGATGCTATTATCTGATTTGAATTTTCTTACACTACAAATAACATCGACAATAATATCTCCTATGTTTTCAGCTTCACCATCAAGATCCTCATTATTTACTTGTGGCCATTCACTTGTATGGATGCTATCACTGCTTTCTTTTTCTTTATAATAGTGTGAATATACTTCTTCAGTAATATGTGGAACAATTGGTGCTAGCATCTTAAGTACAGCAAGCAATGAAGTATATAATGTGTATTGAGCGCTTTGTCTTTCTTTTATTCCACGAACATCAGGATTATATATTCTGTCTTTTATTATTTCAAGATAATTATCGCAAAAAGTGTTTTTGAAGAATGTCTCTGCTTCTGATCTTGCTTTACTATAAGCATAATCATCAAAATATGCTGTTGTTGAAGCAATTGTTTTATTTAGTTTAGCTAATAACCATAGGTCCATTAATTCAAGTTTTTCGGGTTTGCCTGTATAATCTTTTAGATGCATGAAAGTAAACTTTGAAGCATTCCATATTTTATTAACTAATTTTTTTGCAGTAACCATATCTTTTTCTTGGAAATCAGCGTCCTCACCAAGTTTTGAGATTGATGCAGCATATCTCAATGCATCAACACTGAATTTATCAATTAATTTTCTTGGTTCAACAACATTACCTTTGGATTTGGACATTTTTTCTCCGCCCATTGTTACATAACCTGAGATAACAATATCTTTCCAAGGTATTTCATTTGAATGTAAAAATGATTTTGCTATTGTATAAAATGCCCAAGTTCTAATTATATCATGAGCTTGCGGTCTTAATGAAAAGGGTATTTTTATTTTATTATCAATAAGATTTGCTGCGATTTGCGGAGTTAGTGATGATGTGGCCCATGTGTCTAATACTCTAGTTTCGCCTTTTGCTTCAACATCACATTTTGTACACATTTTTTTTGTTTGTAATGGATCAACAGGTAATTCATCCTCATCAGGTAGAATAACTTCTTTACACTGAGGACATACCCATACAGGGATAGGAATACCAAAATGTCTATCTCTTGAAATACTCCAATCCCAATCTAATCCTTTCACCCAATTTTCATAACGCTTGAACATAAATTGTGGATACCAATTAACTTTTTTCCCTTGTTCAATTAATTGTTCTTTTTTGTCTAGTAATTTGATGAACCATTGTTCTGTAATTATGAATTCAATACAAGTACCACATTTATCATGAACATTCACGATGTGTTTGATTTCTTTTTGTTCAGTAATCAAATTTTTTCTTTTTAGATCTTCAAGAATTTGTTCACGTGCTTGTTTTACTTTCATACCTTTGTATTCACCGAAATTAATTCTGCCATCTTTTTCAAGAATTACTTTTGGTTTTAGTTTATGTCTACTTATTGCTTCAGCATCATATTTATCGCCATAAGAACATATCATTAAAACACCTGTACCTTTATCAATTTGAGCAGATTCATCAGCAATAATTGGAACTTCAAAATCAAATACTGGGACAAGTGCATTCTTACCAATCAAGTTTTTGTATCTATCATCATCAGGATGAACAAATACAGCAACACATGCACCTAATAATTCAGGTCTTGTTGTTGCAATCAATAGATCTTTACCATCAACTTTAAACCTTAATGTGGAAAATAAGCTTGGTAGTTCTTTATCTTCTAGTTCTGCTTGTGCAATTGTTGTTTGACATTCAGGACACCATAATGTTGGAAATTCTTGCTTAACTATATGTTTGTTATTGTAAAGGTCAATAAATGATTTTTGTGATACTTTTTGTGTTTTTTTATCTATTGTTGAATAATAAATATCAAAATCACAGGATATTCCCATATCTTTCCAGTCTTTAATAAAAATAGGAGTCATTTCATTAAGGGTTTTAAGACATAGCTCAATAAATTCTGCTCTACTCATGCTTTTACTTTTAATTTTGTTTTTCTTTTCAACGTATCTTTCTGTTGGCAAGCCATTATCATCAGTGCCAAAAGGATAGAAAACATTATGGTTATTCAATCTTTTATATCTTGCAATAAAATCTTGTTGTGAATATGAATATGCATGCCCAATATGCATTTTACCAGATATATATGGCGGTGGTGTATCAACAGCATATATTGGTTTAGGATTATTTATATCAAAAGTATATGTTTTATTGTCTTCCCAATACTTTTGCCATTTCTCTTCAACTTCTTTAGCATTATATTTATTCATTTCAGCCATGCTTCTAATGAATTATAACTATATTTAAAAAGATTATTATACGTATATGGAAAACTTTAAAAATAGATTATAGCATAATACGCTCATGCATTTATTTGGTGTTATTGCAAAAATGGGCATCAATAGTGTGGAGGCAATTCTTTAATTAGCTATACTAATGGTCTTTTTATCAAGACAATAATTTCTAAAAACAATCCAAAACAAACGGAGGTTATGCACTATGGCATACAACGATAAATACGATAAAAATAAAGACGATGATTATGAAGACGATGATTATTATGGAAAAGATGACGATGATGAAGATTATGATGATGAGGATGAATAAGTTCTCGCAACTTAAATCTATAAAAGAGGTGTAAACAAAATGGCAAAAGCAAAGAAAAAAGCAACTGCTCCTAAAAAGGAAAAAGTTACAAAAAAATCAAGCAAGAAAAAGAAATAAACTTTATTTTTGCACTTAATTATTTCAACTATTTTTTTATTTTTTTTAATTTCTTCTATAGAATATAAACATTTATAATGTTTAATTATCCTGAAACAAATATGCATATAACTCCACATAAAAAGCATTTGACAGAAGTAGTTAGTCAGAAGTTTGCAGAACTTTTTGCAGACAAATCTTATAGTAGACGTTTTATTAGAATTTTTGAGAATCCTGATAATAGAGATTTATTTGTAATGCCTGATGGTGGTTATAAAACATTGAATGAATGGTTTGCACGTGATATAAAACCCGATGTACTAAAATGCCTTTTTCAATCAGGTATATGTGCATCTTGCGAATCTATGCTCAAGGTTTATAGAGATATTGATCCTAATAATCTGGTTCAAGTAAAAGGTAAAAATTTTAAGCTAACTAATCTTTTGTTAAAACCTGATGCTTCTAAAAAAGATAGAAAAAGAATAGATGATCTTTATGGTGATGGTTTTATGGCTTTATATAGATTAAGGCCAAAGGATGCGCATGGAATATATCATAGTCTTGATGGTGAAATTATGTCTGTAGAATCTTTTGATGGAACATTATTTCCTGTAAATGGTCTAGGATTATATTCTGTCAATAATCTGTTCTGTAAAAACAAAAGAGATGTTGTTTTTGTTGAAACTGATCTCGGAACAGTTGCTTATGTTGATATAGGTGCATTAAATGTAGGTAGCATAAAGCAATTCAACAAAAAAGGTGATGAAGTGCATAAAAGCGATAAAAAAGCTAATTACTATTTTGGTGGCAGTACAACTATAGTATTCTTTGAAGAGGGCAAAATAGATCATTTGCCTAATTTCGGTGAAAAAGAACAATATATTTTTGCAGGCCAAAAAATAGGCGATATTCTTTAATTTTCTTTATAAATGAAACAAAACATTTATATATGATTATGAATACATATTCAATATAAGTAAATGAATAATAATTCAAAAACAATGCGGAGGTGCATGAAAAATGCCACGAGGAGACAGAAGTGGTCCTGATGGTTACGGACCAAGAACTGGAAGAGGACTAGGATATTGTAATGGATACGATACACCTGGTTTTGCAAGAGGATCTGGTAGAGGCTTTGGAAGAGGTTTTGGTTTTAGAAGAAATACATATAGCAGAAAAAACCAAAAGCAATTACTACAAGAAGAGCTAGCAGATTTAGAAGCAGAAAAACAATATATTGAGGAAGAAATAAAAGCGATAAAAGCTGAATTAGAAGCATTTAAATAAATAATAGTGTTTTAATACAGAAAAAAATGCAAGATATTAAACAAGCAACAAAAAAGGCAGGTAAATCGCTTTTATTTTCTTTTCCTATTTTTTTAGGTATACTTATATTGATAGGTATAGTTACAACATTCTTACCAAAAACAATATATGCTCAAATTTTTACAGGTAATCTTTTTTTTGATCCTTTTATTGGTTCTTTAGCAGGTAGTTTTTTAGCAGGAAATCCTCTAACTAGTTATATTATAGGTGGTGAATTACTAAAGCAAGGTATTAGTTTAATTGCTGTTACTGCTTTTTTAGTTTCATGGGTTAGTGTTGGATTAGTTCAAATGCCTGGTGAAGCAATTTTATTAGGAAAGAGATTTGCATACACAAGAAATGCATGCGCGTTTGTTTTTTCTATTCTTGTTGCAATAATAACTTACAGTTTGGTGATATTACTATGATTCCTGATGAACTAAAAACACCATTTAAATTCTTAGGAATAACAATATTTATACTAATAGTATTCATGATTTTTGATTATTCCAAATCATTAGATGCAATTAAAGTATCATCAAACTTATTTGTTAAAGTTCTACCTTCATTATTATTGGTATTTGTATTGATGATAGTATTCAATCTTTTTATTGCACCTGAATCATTAGCAAAATACTTAGGAAAAGAATCAGGTGTAAAAGCATGGTTGATTGCTGCTTTTGCAGGCATTATATCAACAGGTCCTATTTACTTATGGTTTCCAATGTTAAAACAATTAAAAAATCATGGTACTCGTGAAGGTGTAATTGCAACATTTTTGTATGATAGAGCAATAAAACCGCCTTTGTTGCCATTAATGATATATTATTTTGGTATTATGTTTACAATTATATTGACAATTGTAATGTTCTTTATTTCAATTGTTCAAGGTTATGTTGTTGAAAAACTAGTCGAGGTGTGAAAAAAATGAAAATAGCAATTGCTTCAACAGGTAAATCAATAGAGGATAAAGTAAGTTTAGTATGTGGCAGAGCACAAAATTTCTTAATATTTGAAGATAATAATTTAATTGAAACACTAGATAACCCTTTTAAGGTTGGAGGTGGAGGAGCAGGAGTTTCTGTTGCTCAAATGTTAATTGAAAAAAATATTGAATTTGTTGTTTGCGGTAAGTTTGGACCCAATGTTTTAGCATGGTTAGAAAAAGAGAATGTAAAACATAAGGAAATAAATGATAAAACAGTTAAAGAAGCATTAGATGAGGTATTAAATAATGCCTAGGCCTAGATTATGCCGAAGAGTAGGATTTAATCCTGATGTGACTTATTTTAAGCCTGCAGGCGTAAGAGCTTATGAACTAGAACAGATAACAATATCTATTGATGAATTAGAAGCTGTAAGATTAAAGGATTATGAAGAACTTGATCAATTACAGGCTGCTGAGAAGATGAATATTTCTCAACCAACATTTCATAGATTATTGTTATCAGCAAGAAAAAAACTTGCAGATGCTGTTGTTAATGGTAAAGCAATAAACATTGCAGGTGGTAATTATACTTTTGTAAAACCAAGATTAGGCTTGAGAAGACAAAGAAGAGGTAGAAGATAATGGATCAAACTTTTGTTTATACACTCACAGCAGGAATTATTGCTGCTTTAATTACAAGCTTAGGTATTTTTGTTATTAATAAATATGCTAAATGGGGCAAGAAAAATGTTGTTTATTTCATGGCATTTGCTGCAGGTGTTTTAATATCAGTATCATTTTTGCATTTAATTCCTGAATCAATTGAGATGAATTCAAATGCTCCGTTATTTTTGTTCATTGGTTTTATAGTGATGTATTTATTGAATCGATTTTTGCATGTAATGGTATGTCGTGATAAAGAATGTAAAACCTTTGGTATAATTCCAGCAATCGGTATTGGTTTTCATTCATTTGTTGATGGTATCATTTTTGCAGTAACTTTTTCAGTAAGTGTTTTCACAGGTATTTTATCTGTAATTGGTATGATTTTGCATGAATTTCCTGAAGGTATTGTAACTTATTTATTCTTATTTAAATCTGGTTTTAATAAAAGAAAATCTTCTTTATATGCATTTTTAGCAGCTGCAATAACAACACCATTAGGTGTTTTAGTATCATACCCTTATATTTCAACATTATCTGATTCAAAACTAGGTATATTATTATCATTATCTGCTGGTGCATTAACTTATGTTGGTGCAACTCATCTATTGCCTGAGGTTGAACATAATGATAAGAAATATACTTTAATTGCATTGGCTGTTGGTATCTTAGTGGCATATATTATTATAAGTGGTCATGGTCATGCATAGAAATATTTAAAAATCATAATAAATTTCTGTGCTATTATGAAAAAAATATTATTTTTATCAATGTTAGTATTATTAATTATGCCTGTTTATGCAACAAATTGTGCAGTTTATTTTACGGGTATTGGTTGTCCGCATTGCGCAAATGCAGACCCTACTGTATTTTCTTTAACATCAAAATATGATTTTATTGTTATAGAATATGAGATTTATCAACAAAGCGAAAATGCTCAGCTAATCTATCAGTATAATAATCAATACAATAGTGGATTAGGTATCCCTTTGATTATTTTTGATGAAAATAATAGTATTGCCGGCGATAATCCAATACTCGAAAATATTGAATCTCATCTTGATAAAGATAATGATTGTCCATTAACTTTAGATACTGTTTCTTTTGAAGAGCTTAATTTGAATTCACTAGCAGGTTATCCCAAAATATGGGCAAATAATAGAATATTTATTTCTGATGGTTCTACGATAAATAATGAATATAAAGAATTATTATTAAGTGAGGATATTGTTGAGACATTGAAAGATTTACCTTATACTACAATCGATACAGAAAAAGTTTATTTATCTGGTGCTGATGTTGAATTTGAACATGCAGTTGAACTAGATGGCTGGAAATTTCAATGGAATGGTGATGATGTTTCTGAGAAAACAAATGAACAAACAAATTCATCATCAACAAAACCAACAATTGAAGAAAATGATCTATCAGTATCAAAGATAATGTATTTAGCAGCTGTTGATGCTGTTAATCCTTGTGCAATTGCAGTCTTGACATTAATGTTAATTGCAATTATGACATATAATCCAAGAAAGAAAAGAAATGTTTTACTAGCAGGACTAGCTTTTACATCATCAGTATTTATAATATATTTATTTTATGGTTTGATTTTAATAAAATTCTTTCAGTTAATACAATTATTAACATCAATTAAATTGTGGTTATACAATATATTAGGATTTGCTGCAATTATCTTAGGTATATTGAATGTCAAAGATTTTTTCAGTTATACTCCAGGCGGATTAGCAACAGAAATGCCTTTATCATGGCGACCTAAACTAAAGAAATTAATATCAAGTATAACTTCACCAACAGGTGCTTTTGTAATTGGTGCTTTTGTAACAATATTCTTATTGCCTTGTACAATTGGACCCTATATTGTTGCTTCAGGTATTTTATCTTTTATGAATATTGTAAAGACTTTGCCTTGGTTATTATTGTATAATGCTGTTTTTGTATTTCCAATGCTGATAATTACAATTTTAGTGTATTTTGGTATTGCCAAAGTTGAAGATGTTAGTGGTTGGAAAGATAAAAATATTAAATATTTGCATCTTATGGCTGGTATAATCATGTTTTTCTTAGGATTAGCTATGATTTTAGGCTGGATTTGAGTAAAATATATAAATAAAACCCCATTATTCTAAGGTAAATATTCCATAATCCAAAAGGAGGTGTATTATAATGGAAAAGAGCGCATTAGACTGGATTGTTCTAGTTCTAGTAATCGTAGGTGCGATTAACTGGGGTCTAGCGTCATTCTCAACTTGGAACTTAGTTGAAATGATTTTTAGAATTCCTTGGCTAATTAATTTAGTTTATGGTCTAGTTGGTTTATCTGGTCTATATATGATCTGGTATATCAACCAATAAATAAATTGACTTTTTATTTTTCTTTTTTTTTCTAAAATTTTATAAATTGATTATAATTCTACAAAAAACAGGGCGTAATTAAGTTGTCTAACTAACTGAGGTGAATATAAAATGATGTCAAACATACCAATTGACTTAAAAAAAATAGATAAAAAAGATCTTGATAATGAATTATTGAGAGTTGGCATGATCGCTGAGCTTGATGCAATCAATCTATATGAACAGCTTGCAGCAATGACTGATAATAAAGACTTGAAAAAGATTTTCTTAGATGTAGCAAAAGAAGAAAAGACTCATGTTGGTGAATTTCAAGCTCTTTTACTTAAATCTGATGCTGAACAAGTTGAAGAACTTAAGAAAGGTGAAGAGGAAGTAAAAGAAGAATTAGCTAAATAAATTCTTATTTTAATATTTTTTTTGTTTTTTCTAAAATTTATATTCCACTGGACATACTGGACAAGTTGCACCAAGTTTTATAAATACCTTCTGATTTTTATTAAATATGAAAGATGAAGTTGTATATAAATTAAGGAAAATATTTGAAGACTATGTTCATAATGAAGAAAATGTTGAATTTTGGTTTGCAAGAGATTTACAAAAACTACTTGATTATAATGAGTGGAGAAACTTTATTAATGTTATAGGAAAGGCAAAGATTTCATGCCAAAATTCAGGTCAACAAATACTTGACCATTTTGTTGAAATCAACAAAAAGGTTAAAATCGGTTCTGACTCTGAAAGAGAAATATTTGATTATAAGTTGACCAGATATGCTTGTTATTTAATTGCACAAAATGGTGATCCTCGAAAAGATGAAATTGCTTTTGCACAGAGTTATTTTGCAGTTCAAACTAGAAAACAAGAATTAATACAAGAAAGAATTAGATTACAAGAAAGATTTAGTGCACGTGATAAGTTGACAAAGTCAGAAACAGAATTATCTAAATTATTATATGAGCGCGATGTTGATGATAAAGGTTTTGCCAGAATAAGAAGTAAAGGTGATTATGCCTTATTTGGTGGAAATTCAACAAAACAAATGAAAAAGAAGTTAAATATTCCCTTTAGAAGATCTATGGCCGATTTCTTACCTACTGTAACAATAGCTGCGAAAAATTTTGCAACAGAAATAACTAACTTTAATGTTAAAAAAGAAGATATTAAAGGAGAACCTAAAATAACTAAAGAACATATTAAAAATAATCTTAAAGTAAGATATGTATTAGTTGAAGATAATATTTACCCTGAGAAATTGCCTCCTGAAGAAGATATAAAGAAATTGGAGCGGAAAATTAAGCACGATGAAAATGAGCTCGCTAATAATTTTGATAAATAAATTTTTATTTTAATATTTTTTTTGTTTTTATATACCATAAATATAGATCAAGTTCTGCTTGTGTCATTTTAAGTCGATTAGCTAGCTTTGCTAATGCATTCTCTATCTCT
>Ga0272442_10002602_pt1 | contig 26023 bp, 16 predicted proteins | sample SSMForm2O_FD_200262 | JGI IMG/M metagenome (GOLD analysis project Ga0272442, IMG submission 200262) | Marine sediment archaeal communities from Little Sippewissett salt marsh, Falmouth, MA, United States - SSM-Form-2O | ecosystem: Environmental > Aquatic > Marine > Wetlands > Sediment ... | reverse complement strand
GGTTTAATAGTAGACTAACTTTATAGTCATGTCAAGGGAGGGTTGCATAATGTGTGCAATGGTGCGTCGGTTGTGTTCTCCCTGACGCGAAATCGCCAGCCTGAGCAGTCTGATCCTTTTTAAATCAATGAATTACGGCTGGGCACGCAGGTTGCATTTCCTGTTGGCGATGGAAGAGGTCATTGTAGTGGGTTCCGGGCCGGCCGGGTGTACGGCCGCGATTGCCCTGACGTTACGCGGTCGAGAGGTGCTGATTCTCGAGCGCGATCAGCATCCGCGGGAGAAGCTTTGCGCGGGGGGATTGCCCCCCAAAGTGGTGGGGGCGCTGCCGGTGGACGTCGAAGGGGTGGTCGAACAGCAGGTCGACAGGCTCCGGTTTCGTTACCGTGGAAAACACGAGCTCGAATTGACCTTCGAGCGGCCGGTGATCCACATGGTGCGGCGGGACCGGCTGGATCAACGGCTGGCCGAAAAGGCGGTGCAACTCGGCGCCCGGCTGCTCGAGGGATTGCGGGTGGTACGCCTATCGACCAACGGCGGCCGGGTCCGGGTAGAGACCACCAACGGCAGTTTCGAAGCCCGGGCGGTGGTGGCCGCCGACGGGGCGCTGGGGAGCGGGGCCAAGGTGCTGGGGCGAGAGGGTGTGCGCCGGTGTCCGGCGGTTCAGGCGGAGGTGAAGGTATCCGGCGATCAGATGGTTTACTGGGAGGGACGGCTGGGGTGCGACTTCGGGGCGGTGCCGGGCGGGATCGGCTGGGTGTTTCCCAAGAGAGAGAGCCTGTCGGTGGGCGCCTGTACCTTCAGGCCGCCGGTGGATCTGAAGCGGGCACTGGAGAGATACATCCACCTGGAAGGCATCCGGCCGGCGGGGCCCTTGGTGATAAAAGCGCATCCCCTGGCGGTGTGGGACGGGCGGCGGGAGTTTTCGCGCGGGGGGATCCTGGTGGCCGGGGACGCGGCCGGCCTGGTCAATCCGCTCACCGGGGCGGGGATCCGGCGCGCCTGCATCAGCGGCCAACTGGCCGCCGAGGCCGTGCACGCCTACCTGGCCGGGGGGGCGCGCTGCGTAAAGGACCTGGGAAGCTACGATCGGCGGGTGGTGGCCGACCTGGTGGACGAACTCAAGAGAGCGCGACTCTTCGGTAGGTTATTTTACCGGGCGCCTTCGTTTTTCTACCGGATCGGCGTGATGAATGCGCGAATCAATCCCTTCGTAGGGCAGCTTTTGTCGGGGCAGAAGAGCTATCTGGAGGTGTTCAGAGAGCTGGTGTCGGGCGAATGGATACGCAGATAATACTACCGCCGGCGGCGCCTGATCTCGCGGTCGAGGTCGTCGAAGGCCTCGTCGGCCCGGGCGCGGACCTTGTCCACGCTGGTGAACAGCCGGCGGAAGGAGTAGGGGCGGGGGCGCACGCGGTAGTGCTTCTTGAACTTGACCGGCTTGCGCTTGGGCCGCTTGAATTTCCGGTGGGCGTCGGTTTCCTCGGCGGTTTCCCGCGGGGTTACTTCGCGTCCCTCGTCTGCGCTGTCTTCGACCACCAGGGTCCCGCCGCTCTGTGGATCCTTGTAGGTGGTCTTTCCGCCCTCTTTGGTCTCCTCGGGCGGCGGCGGAGGCGGAGTGGGCTGGGTGGGGGTAGTTTTCGGCGGGGGCTGCTCGGCGGTGGCCACCCGGGTGTCTTCGTAGGTCAACTTCTCGGTGCCGTAGGCCAGGCTGAGGCTGTGCTTTTGGGCGAATTTCTTGGCCACGCTGGATTTGACCGCGAAGTTGACGCCGGTGATGGCCACGCCGCCCTCGCCTTTCCTGGCGATGGCGGTGTTGATTCCGATCTGGTAGCCGCGGACGTCGAACAGCGGGCCGCCGGAGTTGCCGCGGTTGAGACTGGTTTCCATCTGGAAGACATGCTTGCCGGGGACGCCCTTGAAATCCTCGAACTGGGTGCCGATCACCCCGGTGGTGATGGTCCACAGGCCGCCCTGCTCGGGGTGGCCGATGGCGATGGTCTCGTCGCCGGGGCCCAGCTCCTCGGGGTCGCCCAGGGTGATCACCGTCAGGTCCGCGGGCGGCTTCTTGATTTTCAACAGCGCCAGGTCCAGCCCCTTGTCATAGGCCAGCACATCGGCGTTGAAGTGGCGCGAGAGATCCTTGTTCATGTTGCCGGTGACTCGCTGGGGCTTGAGAAAGACGTGGACCACTTCGAAGGGGGCCTTCTTGCTCTCGTTGAAGATCACGTGGCAGTTGGTGATCACCGTGCCGTTCTTGTCGATGATCGAGCCGGTGCCCGCCGAGGCGGAAGAGGAACCTTCGGGGGAGGCCACGATCAGCACCACGCCCGGGGCCTTGGTCTTGTAGATCTGGCGCGGGCTCATTCGTGCCTGGGCGGAGATCGTCGCGAGCAAGAAGCCAAGGCCTGCGGCCAAGCCGATGAGTATCCTGGTTTTTTTCATGAAACATCCTCCAGATTGGGTACCTGGGTAGACCACAACAGATTGGACGGGATTATATCACTCCTATTCTCCCTTACCATCGATTTTTTGAACCTTGCCCGTATAGCGGAAAAGCACCAGCCCCCGTACGGCCGGCACGCCCGCCCCGGCCAGGCCGACGCCGGCGCCCAGGCTCAGATCCAGCCCGGCAAGACACCGGATTCTAAGGGCAAAGAGCGCCTCGGCGAACTCGTTCACTTCTGCAGAAAAGATGTTGCCCAGTGGTGTCTCCCCGGCCACTTCGGCCGAGACCGCCAGCGGCCAGGGCCCGATATCCACCTCGGCTCCCGCCCGGTAGAGCAGCCCGTCGTCGCGGGTGAGGTCGTAAAACCGGGTGCGGGCCCGGGTGACCACGCCCAGGTTCACTACCGCGGTCACCGGCCGGATCCGCCAGGAGAGCAACATGGCCGCCCGGAAATCCACCCGCTCGCCACCGCAGAGGACGTCGTCCGGGGCGGTGGGGAATATCAAGGCGGTCTCCACTCCCGCGCGCAGGGGCAGGCCGTCCGGCAGGGGAACCGCCCACAGGGCCGCCACCCAGGAGGAGCCCATCCCGGCCCGCAGCGCCGCCGGCGCTCCCGAGGAGTTCGTCCGGGTTCCTTCCTGGTGGGCGGCGCCGGAAAAACCGGCGGAAAGGCTCACCGCGGAAGTGGGCGTGTAGGTAACCGCGGCCCGGAAGGAGAGGCGGTGCTTCACGATCCAGGTGGTGGCGTTCTCGCCGTCGGGCTGGATTCCGAACAAGCGGTGGCCCCAGTCGGCTCCCAGCATGATCTCCAGGTCTCCGGGATCCAGGACCGGCGCCCGGGCGGAGATCAGACCGTGGACCGAGGGGGAGAACCCGGCCAGGTCGACATCCAGGCTGGACTGCCCCGGACAAACCGCCGGAATGCACACGAGCCCAATGACGATCGCCAACCAGCGCATGCCGGGAATCTGAACAGAAACCCAAGAGCTTTTCAACTTGGCAGCGAGGATCGGATATTCTACACTCTCCACGCGGGAGGAAGGCGATGAAGACAGCTTGCGTGATACTGGCGGCGGGCGAGGGCAAGCGCATGCACACCCGGGTTCCCAAGGTGATGCATGAAGTCTGCTCCGAGCCGATGATCTATTACCCGGTCCGGCTGGCCCTGAAACGGGGGTATAAACCCGTGGTGGTGGTGACCAGCCGGGCGGGTAGCGCGGTGCAGAGTTACCTGGCCGGGCGCTTCGGTGACCGGGTGCGCTTCGCAGTCCAGGATCCGCCCCGGGGCACCGGCCACGCGGTCATGTCGGCGAAAAAAGCCCTGAAGGGCTTTTCTGGGAAACTGGTCATCCTCTACGGCGACGTTCCCCTGCTGCAATCCGCGGACCTGGCCGCCCTGGAGCGTTCTGGCAAACGCGCGGCGGTGGCCTTCTTGACCTGCAGGCTGGAGGATCCCACCGGCTACGGCCGGGTGGTCCGCGACGAGCGCGGCCGGGCGGTCCGCATAGTGGAGCAGACCGACGCCGACGCCGCCGAGCGGCGCATTCTTGAGATCAACGCCGGCATATACGTGGTCCGGGCTCCGGAGGTGTTTTCGGCTCTCAAGAAGGTTGGCAGCAAGAACAAGCAGGGCGAGTACTACCTGACCGATCTGATCGAGTTGGCCCGGCGCAAGCGCCAGGTCGTCCGGGCGGTTTTGCGCCGGGGTTCCCGGGAGCTTCTGGGCGTGAACAACCGCCGGGAGCTGGCCGAGGCCCACCGGCGGATGACCCGCCGATTGACCGATGACCTGATGGCCAAAGGCGTAACCATAATCGATCCCGACCGGACTTACCTGGGCCCCGAGGTCAAAATCGGCAGGGACACGGTGATCTTTCCCGACTGCATCATTCACCAAAAGGTGCAAATCGGCAGCGGCTGCCGGATCGGCCCCGGAGCGGTTATCCAGAACGCCCGGATCGAATCCGGAGCCGAGATCCGGCCGTACTCGGTGCTGGAAGACTGCCGGGTGGGCAAAGGCTGCCTGGTGGGCCCCTTCGCCCGCCTGCGCCCCGGGACGGTGCTTCTGCCCGACGCGCGGGTGGGCAACTTCGTCGAGGTCAAGAAGACCACGGTGGGCAAGGGCTCCAAGGCCAACCACCTGACCTACCTTGGCGACACCGTAATCGGCGAAGGGGTGAACATAGGCGCCGGCACCATCACCTGCAACTACGACGGAGTCAACAAGTACCCGACCACAATCGAGGACGGCGTCTTCATCGGCTCCGACACCCAGCTGGTGGCCCCGGTCACGGTCGGCAAGAACGCCATAATCGGCGCCGGCACCACCGTAACCGGAAACGTCCCCGAAGACGCCCTGGCGGTTTCCCGCACCCCCCAGAGAAACATAAAAGGCTACGCCAAACGCAAACGCCGCAAACGATCTTGACTCCACCGATCAAAACCCATTAAACTCTAGCAAATTCAAGCAGGTGTGAGGAAAGGTGCTCCCGTGTAGCCCTTGAGCACACCCCAGTTGGAGCGGTAATTCCATGAAGCGCTTTTCACGTTTGTTTCCCGGGGCATTGGTTTTAGTGTTTCTCTCCGGTACCGTGGCGGCCCAGACCACCGTGCACACCCAGCCATTCGAGGATACGGGAGGCTGGAGCCGGTACGAACCCGACGACACCGCCGAATGGACCATCGTATCCAGCGGCTCCAGTCCCAGCTGCTCTCCCCACCAGGGCAGCAAGATGGCCAAGTTCAACTCGTACGAGGCATCCAGCGGTCAGTATGCCCGCTTCTATTCGCCAACCATGAATCTCACCGGCGCCGAGGTGGCCGAGTGCCGCTTCTGGTTCCACCGCCACAGCAGCTCCTCTTCCAATGACCGGGTTTATTTCCAAGTCAGCACCGACAGCGGCGACACCTGGACATCCCTGGCGGAGTTCAAGCGTTACGGCAGCACCACCGGGTGGGAGGAGAAGGTAGTTCCCCTGGGCTACTACACCAACCAGTCCTCCATCCGCATCGCCCTGCGCGGAGTGAGCAGCTACGGCTATAACATCTACGTCGACGACCTCCGGGTTACCAAGGACAACCTGGCCGCCGGGGTCGAGGGCAAGGCCTGCACGGACGGCGCCGAGTGCAACTCGGGGACCTGCGGGGTCGACCCGGGGGGCAACGGCCGCTGCCGCGAGTCGGCCACCGCCTGCATCGACGGCAACCGCATGCCGGTCGCCCAAGGGACCACCACCTGCTACGGGCCCGACCGGGCCACTTGCAGTGGGACCGACAGTTGGAACGTACAGAGTTGTTACGATGACTGCGGTCCTTACGTGGAAGTACACAATTGCGAGATGGGTAGTTGTGTGGATTGTGTCGAGTCGTGCATTGTGTTTGGCGATGATGGTTGTGATGAAAATGCATACTGCGAACCGATATTTATTGTAGGTTATTGTGTTTATAAGAAGGATAACGGCGAAGGCTGCGACCAGAACAAGCATTGCATTTCCAACAACTGTGTTTCCGCACCCAGCGGCAGCAAATTCTGCGAGCCGGCCGGGACGCCTTGTGCGGCCAACGACGGCAGCCCGGTTTCCGCGGGGGCCAGCACCTGCAACAACAATGACCTGCTCACCTGCCAGGCCGGCGGGGGGTGGACCACCACCGACTGCTATACAAACTGCGGATTCTATCTGGACGTGGATGAGTGCGTGGATAGTGCCTGTACGACTTGTCCGACCAGCTGCCAGGACGACAACGACTGCAAAGCGGGGATTCCGTGCACCGGCGGTGAGTGCATCGGGGATCTGCCCAACGGGGAGACTTGCCAGTCGCTCAACCAGTGCGCCAGCAACCACTGCGTAGACGGGGTGTGCTGCGCGGATGCCTGCACCGCGCCTTGCCATCGCTGCGACATCGCCGGACACCTGGGAAGCTGCACCGTGGTGCCGGCCGGGCAGGATCCGGACGACGAGTGTCCCGGGGACGGCGTCTGCGACGGCACCTGCAACGGGGTCGGGGGGTGTGATTATCCCGGGCAGGCTACCGTCTGCGACGTTTGCACCCGCTGCGACGGGAGCGGCCACTGCTGGCTGTTTGTCCAGTCCGCGACCGACCCCGCCGACGAGTGCCCGCCCTGCCAGGCCTGCAACGGGGGGGCGCCGGGGTGCGCCAACGTGCCCGCCGGGCAGGACAACCTGGGGGACTGCGACCCCCAGGCGGAAACCACCTGCGGGTTGGACGGGATGTGTGACGGGGCCGGGGCTTGCCGCAAGTGGGCGGAGGGGACCGAGTGCGGGACCGGCAGCTGTTCAAACGGCAGCGCGGTCTTCCCCGATACCTGCGACGGCAACGGGCTGTGCGTCGACGGGGGCTCGGGTAGCTGCGGCTTCTACCGCTGCGCCGACGCGTCCCGTTGCGCCGACTCCTGCACCACGCATGCAAGCTGTATCCTCTCGGGATACTGCTCCGCGGCCGGAACCTGCGAGCCGGATCTCGGCGAGGGGGCCAGCTGTCAGGATGTGGTCTACACCGGGCAGATCGACGACGGCGCCTGCATGGGCGGGTACTGCTTTGACGACAACTTCGACGATGACGGGGCATTCTGCACTTCCGACCCCGCGGCCTGTGTGCACGACGGGATGGTATTTTCCACCAGCTACGTGCTGTGCGCCGGGGACAACAGCTTCTACCGGGTCTGCATCGGCGGGGCCCAGGGTTGGGGGGCCTCGGTCAGCTGCGCTGCGGGCCTGTGCGACGCCGGCGGCGGGGACGGGTCCGGTTACCGCGCGGGCGGGAGCTGCAACTCCGGCCCCGGGGGCGGGTGCACCTCGTCCTGTACTCCCTGCGAGCCCTACATGGCCGAGAGCGCCACGGCTTGCCGGTCGGGTTGCACGCTGGGCGATCACTGCTGGCCGGGCTACGAGTGCCGCAGCGGGGAGTGCCAGGTTCCCCAGGGGATCGGGGATTACTGCGAGTCCCAGGCCGACTGCAGCGCGGGCACCTGCGTAGACAACTACTGTTGCAACGACGGTTGTGCGGGATCCTGTCGGGCATGCGACCTGCCGGGGCACGAGGGTTTCTGCACCATGATCGGGGAAGGGTTAGACCCGGACGACGAATGCGCCACCCTGCCGGCGGACAGTTGCTCAACCACCGGGGTTTGCGACGGGCACGGCGCCTGCGCGCTGTGGCCGTCGGGCACCGCCTGCGGAGACGCGCACTGCTCGGGAGCCATCTTGAAGGGCGCGGCCGCCTGCAACGGGGCCGGCGACTGCATCGCCGGGCAGGACACCGACTGCCGCCCGGGCCGCTGCGTCGCCGACGCCTGCGTGAGCACCTGCGCTTCGCATGCCGAGTGCGACCCGACGGGATTCTGCTCGGCGGCGGGCAACTGCCTGGTGGATCTGCCCGATCTGCAATCCTGCGACGCCGTGGTCCTGACCGGCCTGGATGACGATCCCGCCTGCCTGGGCGGCTTCTGTTTCGAGGATTCCTGGAGCGGATCAGACGCATATTGCACATCGGAAGGGGATGCCTGCGTGGCCGAGGGCGCGGTCTACGATCCGGGTTTCAGGCTGTGCAGCGGCGACGACTGGTACCGGGTTTGCCTGGGCGGGGAGGACGGCTGGGGCGGGGAGGTCCAGTGCGCCGGGGCCGATATCTGCGATGCCGGCGCCGGGCCGGGCTCGGGGGTCAAGCCGGCCGAGACCTGCACCTCCGGGTTCACCGGGGGCTGCTCTTCCGCCTGCCAGTCCTGCTTTCCATACCTGGCCGAGTCGCCGGGGGTGTGCGCCGCCGCCTGCGTGGAGGACGCCGACTGCTGGGCGGGCTACTTCTGCAACGCCGGGGTCTGCGAGCGCGGGGCGGGTCTGGGCGACGCCTGCACCACCGATGCCGACTGCACCGGGTGGGTCTGCGTCGACGGGGTGTGCTGCAGCAGCGCCTGCGAGGGCGAGTGCCGGGTCTGCAACAATCCCGCTTACCTGGGCGTGTGTGTGTACGTCCAGGAGGGCACCGATCCCTCGGGCGACTGCGAGGTCCAGCAGGACCCCTGCGGGCTCACCGGGGTGTGCGACGGGGAAGGCGCCTGCGCCTTCCAGCCGGAAGGGACCGAGTGCGCCCCGCAGAGCTGCACCGACGGGGTGATGACCGCGGCGTCCTACTGCGACGGGGAGGGCACCTGCGTCGCCGGCAAGCCCACCGAGTGCCCCTCGGGCAACTGCGACGGCGACCGATGCGCGCCCGAGGGGTCGGACGGGTCGGACGGGTCGGACGGGTCGGACGGGTCCGACGGGTCGGACGGGTCGGACGGCGGCAATTTGCCGCCGGTGGCGGAGGCCGGGCCCGCCCAGGAGGTTTCGCCGGGCACTCCGGTTGAGCTGGACGGCAGCGAGAGCCGCGACCCCGAGGGCCGGGATCTGACGTTCATTTGGGAGCAGACCTCGGGGCCCGAGGAGGTTTCGCTTTCCGGCGCGACCACGCCGCGGCCGGGCTTCACCCCGCAGATGCAGGGCGTCTACGTGTTCCGACTGGTGGTCAACGACGGGACGTACAACAGCGCCCCCGATTTCACCGAGGTCTCGGTGGAGGCCGGGGCGGGAGGATGCGGGTGCGGCGGTAGTGGTGGAGAAATATCATCGCTTGCTCTTCTGATGCTACTGGGTATGCTGGTGCGATGGGGAAGACGCTCGTAACACTGCTGGCACTTTCCGTCCTTTTGGGCGGTTGCGGAGACGATATCCAGGGCAACCTGCGCCTGCTGCTGGCGCCGGTCCACGACGGCCGCGGCCAGACCCAGGATCCCTTCGTGCTGGTGGACCGGGTGGAGATGGGCCTGGTGGACGAGTGGGCGGTGTTCCACCCCCTGGGCAGCGCGGCCCCCAAGTCCAGATTCGGCCCCGGTCTGGTCGGCGGCGGACAGAGGGGCTCGCCCTACGTAATCGGCCTCAACACGCGCGACCGCCCGGTGGCCCAGGGTTTCGGGCCCTACCTGTCCCTGGCGAACGGGATCGATTCCACCATCACGGTTCCCTTCTACGAGTTGAACACCGCCGTGGCCACCAGGATAGCAGCGCAGGAAAGGTCCTCGGATCCGTTCGAGGGCCGGGCGCCGGCCATGTTCATCGATGACCGGCACCTTGAGTCGGGCTCCATCGCGGGGCCGGAAGATCTCCGGGCGCTGGTCACCCTGCTGTGGCAGGGCAGCGATCTATTGATCAAGGTCCGGGTTCGCGACGACAAATATGCCCCGGCAACCGGCGATGTGCTCGCCGAGGGCGACGCGGTCCGGCTCTACATCGAAGACCGGGTGGTGACGATCGCCGCGGACGGACGGCCCGATCCTCCGGACGTGGTGTCCAATATCGTGGCGGGGGAGGTCTCGGGAGGGTACCTGCTCAGCATGGTGATGCCGCTGACCGCCGCGAGCAAGAATCTGGGCATCGGCTTCGATATGCGGATCTACGACAAGGACGAAGAGGATCCGGTGGCCGTGGCCACCTGGCAGTTCGACGGCGCGAGCGTAGGGGACGAACTGCAGCCCGCCGAGTTCGGCACCCTGGTGCTCGGGGTTCCCTTGATCGATCTGCTGCAGAGCGACGAGGCCTTCCAGGCCTTCCCCTGCCGCGACGGGATGGTCGAGGTGACCGGCACCTGGAGCGAAACCGAACTGATGCTCGACGTGACGGTTCCCGATGACGAGGTGCAGACCGCCGGGGCTCCTGACGGGGCCGACCGGGTGGAGTTCTACCTGGATCTGGTGAACAACCGCCCGCCGGTGGTGGATCCGGCGCGTTTCATCCGCATCGCTTCGACGGCCGGCGAAAGCGTGGCGATCACCCGGGGCAACGACCTGACCGACCTTACCCAGGCCTTCACTTTCACCGGAGATGTCCGGGCTACGGCTTCTTCGGATTCGTATTCGGTTTCCGTCACGCTGCCCTGGGATGACCTGGAGCTGGTTTCGGATCCACAGCGCGGGTGGTTTCTGGGCCTGGAGATCCGGGTGGTGGACGAGGATGCCAACGGGACCGACATTTTCTCCTGGTCGGATTCCGACGTGTTGGACAGTAACCTGTTTCCCGAGTTGAGGCTTTTTACCGTGGAGTGAGTTTGCGTATCGGCGCCCTGATTGTCGTGTTGCTGTTGTCCGGAATCGCTTCGGGAGCGGAGCCGTCCTCGCTGGTACTGGTGGAGGTCACTCCCAAGCCGGACCCCCAGTGGCGCGATCAGGACGTGCGCCTGCTGCGGGAGTTGCGCAACCTGCTGGATTCCCGGCCCGGGCTGCGGGTGGTGCCGGATGCCGAACTCGAGGCGCTTTTCAAGGAGCCCCCCACCCGGGCAACCGGGCCGCTGGCCAAGCGGGCCCGCGAGCATTTGAAGAAGGGGAAGGAATATTCCGAAAGCCTCAAGCCCAAGCTGGCCATTGCCGAGTTCAAGGAGGCGCTGCGGATCCTGCGGGCCATCTTCGCCTCGCTCGGCGATCTTTCCGCATTGGAAGAGGCGCACCTGCACCTGGGGATGACCTACCAGGCCCTGGGCAAGGACCGCCGGGCGGCGCGGGAATACCGCATGGTGCTGCTGCTAAATCCGAAGCGCGAGCTCGACGACACCATGGTCAACCCCGTGGTGGTGGAGAGCTTCAACCAGGCGCGCGAGCGCCTGCTCACCTCCATGACCGGCTCCATCTCCCTGATCTCCAAGCCGCCGGCCGCCCGGGTGCACATGAACGGCAGAACGGTGGGATACACGCCGATCACCATTCCGGGCGTCTACCCCGGAGAGCACTACTTCACCATGGAGCACGACGGCTACCAGACCTGGTTCGGGGTGATAAAGGTCAAGCCGGGCGAGCTGGAGAAGAAGGAAGTGTTCCTGGCGGAGGGCAAGCGCATCCGCTGGGTCAGGCTGCGCAACCGCATCGGCCACGCGGGGATCGGCCGGGCCGGCGCGCAGGACGTGGAAAAGTTCGCCAACGCCGTGGGAGCCGACTGGCTGCTGCTGGCGGTAGTCTCCCACCTGGGCGGCCAGGTCATGCTGGAGCTGGGGATCTTCGAGTCGGGCGGCAAGCAGGTCAGCTCCCTGGGGATCTTCACCGCACAAGAGGGGCAGCTGGGGAAAGTTGCCGGGAGAATTGATCGCTGGATCAAAGGCGACCGCACGCTGTCCCACAAGACCTTCATCCGCAAAAAGCCTCCCGACAACAACCTGGGAGGCGGCACCGGGCTTCCCCCGCCGCCCCCGCCGCCGCCCCCGCCGGAGGAAGGCACCGCCTGGTACAAGTCCTGGTGGTTCTGGACGGCGGTGAGCGTGGTGGCGGTCGGCGCCGCGGCGGTTCCGGTTACGCTGTATCTAACCCGCGACAGCGGGATCAGGGTGGAAGCCTTCCGTTAGGGGCGGACACGGAGGTCCGCCCCTACTTCATTTTGACGACCAGATCCGTGGATTTGCCCTTCCGGATGGTGACCTTCTGGACCTTGACCAGTTTGAGCTTGGGGTTTTCCAGGCGGATCTCGTAGGTCCCGGGCTTCAGCTTCAGGTTGTAGATCGGCGTTGGCTTGGGCTGGCGCTTTCCATTTATGTACACGTAAGCCCAGACCGGAACCGCGTTGATGTTCAGGGTGCCGAACTTCGGCCGGGGCGGCGGCGGCGGGGGTTTGGGCGGCTTCTTGGGCAAGGGGGTCAGCTGGGCGTCTAAGGCGACCATCTCCATGCTGCCGAACTGCACCTGCTTGGACCAGGGCTTGTGGCCCACCAGAGTGAGCTTGACGGTGTGGAGCTTCTTGCGGTCCAGCTCGTGAATCAGCGCGGGGGTCTTGAGCTTGGTGGGCTTGTCGTTCACCGAGATATCGGCGCCGTGGGGCTGGGAGCTTATCGACAATGTGCCCAGGCGCGGGGCGGGCGGGTCGGCAGGACGGGAGGCCCCGGCGTCCACCCGGGGAACCGGTTCGGGGCGGTTCAGGTACCAGTAGACCCCCACCACCCCGGCGGCCACCAGCAGGATGATCAGGGTGGCCAGGGCGCCGATGGCCAGCGAGGACATGGGGCGTTTCACCGGCGGATTGGTGAGCCCGGCGGGCAGGTCCGGCCGGGTCAGCGGAGCGGCCGGCGTGGGAGTTGGTGGGCCGTAGAACATCCCCGGCTGGAAGACGGGAATGTCCGGACTGCTGCGCTCCTTGTCCTTTTCTTCCTCTTCCTTGATCTCCTTGGAAAACAGCTGCTGCATGAACTTGGCCAGCGTCTTGGAGTCCATGCGTTTACCGGTGGAGTAGAGCTGGTCGGCCAGGGCATCGTGGAACTCCCCGGCGGTCTGGAATCTGTCGGCGGGGTCCAGGGCCAGGGCCTTGAGAACGATCTTGTCCACTTCCGGGGTGACTTTCTTGTTCTCCTCCGACGGCAGCGGGGCTATTTTCGCCGAGCGCACCCTCTCCAGGGTGTCCAGGTCGGTATCGCCCTTGAACAACCGCTTGGCCACCAGGGCCTCGTACAGCAGGATCCCGGCGGCGAAGATGTCCGAGCGGTGGTCGATGGGATCTCCGGCCACCTGCTCCGGGGACATGTAGCCGTACTTTCCCTTCAGCGTCCCGGTGGCGGTCTTCTCGTCCTTGTGGGCCGCCTTGGCGATTCCGAAGTCGGCCACCTTGACGTCGCCCTCCCAGGAAACCAGGATGTTCGAGGGGCTCACGTCCCGGTGGATGATGCCGGTGGTGCTGCCCTCATGCTTGACCCGGTGGGCGTATTCCAGGCCCTTGCACACCTGGGCCAGGATATAGAGGGCGATGGGGACCGGCATGCGCCGCCGGTTGGAGCGGCAGCGATTGATGATCTCCAAAAGATCGCGGCCGCGGACCAGTTCCATGGCTATGAAATAGTGCTCGCCGATCCGGCCGAGGTCGAACACCTGGACGATATTGGCGTGGTGCAGGGTTACGGCGATCTTGGCCTCGCTGACGAACATCCGGATGAAAATGTCGTCGGCCGTCAGGGTCGGCAGGATGCGCTTTATGCAGATTTCCTTGGTGAAGCCCTCCACGCCGAAGGCGGTGGCGCGGAAGATCTCCGCCATGCCGCCGGCACCGATTCGCTCGGTGAGCAGGTACTTTCCAAACGGCTGGGGCTGAAAATACTGCCCGGACATTGCTCGAACCGTTCCGGTCAGGCCTTGGACACGGCCTGCTCCCATTCGGTCAGGAGAGCCGCGACCTGGTCGGCGCTGCGTTGCGGCTTGAACCCTTTCTCTTGCTGCCAGTTCTCCAGGATATCGTTCTTGTTCTTGAAGATCCCCGCGGCCAGGCCGGCCAGCAGCGCTGCGCCCAGTGCGGTGGTTTCCAGTATCTTGGGGCGGTGGATCTCCACCTGAAGGACATCCGCCTGGAACTGGAGCAGCAAGTCGTTTCCGGCCGCGCCGCCGTCGACACGCAGAAAGGCGACCGGGCTCTGCAGATCCCGGCGCATGGCCTCCACCACGTCGCGCACCTGAAAGGCGATCCCCTCCAGGGTGGCGCGGGCCAGGTGGGCGGCGGTGGTTCCGCGGGTTATGCCGGTGATTATCCCCCGGGCGTCCGGATTCCAGCGGGGGGCCCCCAGACCCACCAGCGCGGGAACGAAAACCACCCCGTCGCTGGATTCCACCGAGGCGGCCAATTTTTCGATTTCCGCCGAATTCGCGAACAGCCCCAGGCCGTCACGCAGCCATTGCACCGCCGCGCCAGCGATAAATACGCTCCCCTCCAGGGCGTAGACCACCTCGTCGCCGATCTTCCATCCCACGGTGGTGAGCAGTCCGCGGGAGCTGTTGACCGGCTGGCTGCCGGTGTTCATCAGGACAAAGGCCCCGGTGCCGTAGGTGCATTTCACCTGTCCCGGCTGGAAGCAGGTCTGTCCGAAGAGGGCCGCCTGCTGGTCTCCGGCCATTCCACAGATGGGGATGCCGTCGGGCAGGCCTTCCACCCCGCGGGTGGTTCCGTACTCCTCGCAAGAGGGCCGGATGTCGGGCAGCAGGGCCGGGGGGATCCCCAGGATCTGCAGGAGCTCCGGATCCCAGGCGAGCGTCTCGAGGTTCATCAACAAGGTGCGGGAGGCGTTGGACACGTCGGTGACATGCACCTGCCGGCCGGTCAGGCGGTAGACCAGGAAGCTGTCGATGGTGCCGAAACAGATCTCGCCTTGTTCGGCGCGACTGGTCAGGCCGTCGATGTGGTCCAGGAGCCAGCGCAGCTTGGTGCCGGAGAAATAGGGATCGAGCACCAGCCCGGTCTTTTTGCGAAACACGGGTTCGTGGGATTTCTTCAACTCAGCGCACAGCGGCGCGGTCCGCCGGCACTGCCACACGATGGCGTTATGCAGGGGCTTTCCGCCGTCGCGCTCCCAAACCCCGGTGGTTTCCCGCTGATTGGTGATGCCGATGGCCCGGACATCCCCGCCCGAGGCCCGGCAGCTCTGCAGCGCCTTCTGGATGCTGATGGTCACCGAGTTCCAGATATCTTCCAGGTCGTGCTCCACCCAGCCGGGCCGGGGAAAGATCTGCCGGAATTCCGTGTTCACCTTGGCCAGCATGTTGCAGCTGCGATCAAAGACGGCCACGGTGGTGCCGGTGGTTCCTTGATCGATGGCGAGGATGAGCTCGGCCACGTAGAGCTACTCCTGTTCCTTGGTAAGCTCCTCCAGCAAGAGCTTCAGCTGACGGCACTCTTCCTCGATCATATCCACCGTCCGGGCCCAGGCGGAGGCCAGCGGCGGTTGATCGCGCTTGTCCAGGAACGACTCCAGGAAGGCGAGAGTGCGGCGGATTTTCTCGGCGGGAGATGCTGCGGCCGGAGCGGCGGCTTTATTCGGCTGGGGCTTTCCCGTCACTTCTCCCGAGAGGGCATCCAGGCGCTCGCGCAGTTCGGAAGTCTCCAGGCGCAGGTTGTTCACGTCCAGCGCGGCGCGAATGCGGTCCATTACCACGTCCATGTCCGCGAACGGCTTGGTCAGGTAGGAGAATGCGCCCACCTCCATCGCCTTGACCGCCGAGTCGAGAGAGGCGTAACCGGTGATCATTATGAACTCGGTGTTGGGATGACGCTTTTTCTCGGCGGCGATCAGGTCCAGCCCGGAGATGTCCGGAAGGTTCTTGTCCACCAGAGCCACTGCGGGGGCATGTTGATTGAGCAACTCGACGCCCTTTTGGCCGTCTTCGGCCAGAAGGGTCAGGTAGCCCTCTTCATCCAGCAGGCTCTGGAAGAGCACCCGGACGACTTCCTCGTCGTCGATGACCAGAATGGCCTGCTTTTCGTTAATTCCTGTCGTGGTTGCCATCCTGGAGAAATGAAATCACAACCGCCCGGGGGGATCAAGTTGTAGTAGAAGAATTCTAGCGGATCTCGATGCTTACGGGATCGGCGCTCACCGGGCCCAGCAGTCGTTGCGAAATGGCCTCCACGCCCTGAACGCCGACATCGAACAAGACCGTTCCGCGTTCTTCGGCCCGGCCGCCGAACCGGATTGTCTGCCGGGACCCGGCGGGGATGTTCAGGCGGGCCGGGGCGGGGTCGCCGAGGGTCACCGAACCCGAGCCGCTGACCTCCGGTCCGAGAACTTCCACGTCCAGGGCGTCCGTCCCGCCGGTGTTGAAAACGTTGACGATCAGTTCGAAGTTTTCCGACGGATCCACCGTGGTCGGCACGACTTCGGCCGAGGCGACCAGAACCGCCGGCGGCAGCGCCAGGATATCGACGGCCAGCGGCTCCTGGGTGCCCACCAGAACGCTGCCTCCCGCCAGGGCCGAAACCTCCAGCAACAGAGTGGCCGGGCCCGGCTGCTCCGCCTGCAGCGGTAACGTGGTCGTCGAAGTGCTCTCACCGCCCAGCGAAGCCAGGACCGAGTCGGCCGGCAGGAGGAACCGGCCGGTTCCATCCTGGGACAGGCGGAGGGTGACCTGGGTCAACAGGACCGGGCCGAGGTTTTCCAGGGTCACATCCAGCCCGAAAGAATGCCCGACCGGAATCAGCCGGTAGCCCGGCGCGACCGTCACCGAAAGGGGATCGACGATTGAAAATGCCTCCGGGAGCCTGGAATGCATGCCGCCGGGGATTTCAACGGTCACGTCGTGGGAGCCCAGGGGAACCGTGCCGGGCAACCTGCCTGCCAGGAGTTGATCCGAGTGCCTCTGGAGATCCTCGATGGGCGTCTGGGCGATGTAAGCCCGGAAAGCCCCGCGGAGAATGGGCGGATCGTCGTTGTTGAGGTTCACCGCGAAAGCCGGGTCGAAGTGCTCGCCGATCAAGGCGATACTGGCTCTTTCGCCCGCGTAGGCCCGGTTGACGCAGGGGCCCTGGGCGCTTTGGCAGACATCCTGAAGAGCCGGGTCGGGCAGGTTGTCCACGGCGCATCCGGCAGGAAGCAGGAGCATCCAAATCCACAGGGCCCGGGTCTTTATGTCGCGTATCTTCATTAAGTTGCCTCAGTAGAACAGGCGGTAGCCCAGCCCCACATCCAGGCCGCCCAGGTTTCCCTTGATCCGGTTGGTTTCCCCCTGGGCGGTCAGGTAGGAATACACGTACCGGACCATCACGAACAGCGCCCCGGGTCCCAGGCGCCAGTCCGCGCCCAGGGAGGCGAAGATACCGGGCAGGACCCGGTGGTTTCTCTCTTTCTCGCCGTTGGTCGAAATGGACCACTGGACGAACTCGGCGCCGCCGCCGATGCCCGCCCAGGGAGTCAAGCGCTTGTGGGGATCGAGCTTGAAGATCAACGCCAAGTGGAGGGGAAACTGCTCCATTGTAGTCTTGACGGAAACGCCGGCCAAGTTGGTAGAGTTTTCGCTGGAGCCGAAGCGAAAACCGCCTTCCAGCGCCAGGTAGAAACGATCGGCACCGAAGGGAAGCTTGAAGGCGCCTTCCACCGCGAAGGTCGCGTAGTGAATGCGGGCGAAGTTGGTCATTATGCCCGCCCAGGGCGCGACGGACAGCCGGGGCGCCGGGGGCGGGGGCGGCTTTGGGGCCTCGAGGACTATCACTACTCCCTTGGATGTCAGCTGTTCGTCCTTGCCGGCCTCGATGACGATGCGAACCCGGGAGCTCCGCTTCCCGGTGGGCGCGGTGTAAACGACCCGGTAACGGCCCTGGCCCTCCTCCTGCACCTGACCGAGGTCACCGATGGGAGCCCGGGCGCGCAACAAGACGCCCTCGAGGGGCTCTCCGCGGTGATCACTGAGGTCGATGGTGACCACGGCGCGCGAGCTCCCGTCCATTTTAAGGCGGTACTTGTCGGGTTTCGCCTCTATCACCGCCGGTACCGGAGGAATGAGCTCGGCGTGAATCTCCTGCCGGAGGGGAGTAGCTTCCCCGCTCTCCACTTCCAGAACGCAGACTACCTTTCCGGTGGTGCGAACCGGCGCAGTGTAAATGGCCTGGTATTTGCCCTGGCCCTTTGGAGAAACCCGGCCGACTTTCCCCGGCTTGCATGACACGCTGACGGGCAGGTCATCCAGCGGGTTGCCGGAGCGGTCGGCGACGGCAATCATCAGCCGGGCCCGGCTCCGGCCGTCGGCCGGGATCGTCGCCGGCACTGCGGACGCCTGGATCTGGTCCGGCCGTCCGGCGGTCAGCCGGAAGGCAAAGGTCTGGCGGTTTTCCTCGGGATGGGGCCGGACGGCTATGGTCAGCCGGGTATGTCGGGCGGTAAGGCCCTTGGGTGCGGTGTAGGTGAACTGGTAGAGGCCCGGTAGCAGTCGCTTGGCCTTGGACAGCTCGCCGGCTTTCCGCTGAGCCAGAAAAGAGGTGCGCCGGGCCGGCCGCCCGTCCGGCTTGATCACGATGAAATACAGTTCACTGGTGTCTTGACCGTCCGCCACCAGCAGGTCTTTCTCGGCGAACCCCAGGGAATGCGAAGTAGGCGGAACGGGAATGCGCACACTCCGGGTCGTACGGTTGCCGAACTCGTCCTCGGCCACGGCCTGTCCCTCGGACTCCCCCGGCCAGATTTCCACGGGCATCTTGACCCGGCCCCGGTCGTCCGTTTGCACCGGGCCGTAGGAGCGGCCGCCGACCGTCAGGGTCACCATGACGTTGGGCTTCTCGGTCTTGACCGGGAGATGGGTCTTGGAGCCCAGGCGCAGCACGGTCCAGGCCGGGGGCGCGCCCGGCGGCTTGACCGCCAGTATCACCGAATGGGGATGCCGGTGCTGGGAGAGGGTATAGGTGGCCCGGTAGCGCCCCCCTCCCAGTTCTTTCAGGTTGCTCAGGGCTCCCACCGACGCGGCCAGGGCGGGATTCTGCCCCTCCAGGCCTTTTCCTTCGGCATCACTGATGCTGAAGGAAAGGATGATCTTCTTGCCGGGTTCGAGGAGCATGCGCTTGGCTGGAAGACTCAGTTTCACCGAGGGGGCTTGAGGTTTTTCGCCGGCCCACCCGGACCCCGCGAACAGCAGCAGAATGGCCGTAACTATGGTTACCCGGTATGACAACATTGCTCCGCTCAGGATAGGTCGACTGCCAATCGCCGTCAAGCAACCCGACGGCGGGCATTGACTTCACCTTCAGTCTGCCTTAGCTTCTGGTTTCGGGAGAGATCATGACTGCGATCCGGAATGCGTTGTGTCTTTGTCTGGTGCTGGGGATTGGCGGCTGCGGCGGCGTGGAGGTCAAGGAAGAAAAGAAACAGCCATCGGCGGAGGATCCGCTTCTGTCCCTGCGCCGCGCCTGCCTGGAGCAAGAGGGGGAAAACGCCGTACCGGCCTGCCGGAAGGTGTTGCGCCTGCATCCCGACGATTGCGCGGTGGAGCATCGCCTGGGATGGTTGCTGGGACAGCAGGGTGAGATCCCCGAGGGGATTGCCCACTTGCGCAAGGCCGACAAGCTGCATCCTGGTGATCCCGGGATCCTGTGCCATCTGGGCATGACCCTGGAGAAGCGCGGAGACCGCCAGGGGGCCCTGGATTCATACCAGCAGGCTCTCGAGGCCGACCCCAAGCACAAGGAGGCCCGGCTGTGTCTGGGCATCCTGCTGAGGAAGACCGGCAAGAAGGACGAATCGGAAAAAGAACTGCGCAACCTGCTCCAGCAGGATCCCGAGATGGCCACCGGTTGGGCCCAGCTCTCGCTGACCCTGGCCCGGCTGGGCCGGCTGGAGGAGGCCATCGAGGCGGGTTCCAAAGCGGTGAAGCTCAAGCCCGAGGATGCCAATGCTCGCTCCAACCTGGGGCTGTTTTTGACCGAAGCCGGGCGGACCGACGAAGCAGTCGAGGAGCTGGTCAGGGCGGTCGAGATCGAACCCGAAAACTCCACCGCCCTGTATAACCTCGGCCTGGCCTACACCAAGGCCGATGCCCTGGAGGAGGCCGCCCGGGCTTACCTGGGCGCGCTGGGCCGGCGCGAGTCGTTTCCCCAGGCGCATCACAATCTGGCGGTCATCCTGATCGGGCTGGGGATCTGCCAGGAGTCCAAACGGCACCTGGATCGGTCCCACGAGCTGGGGGTGAAGAGCGCTCCGATCGTGCTCAAGCAGTACCAGGCTATTTGCGAGAAACCCCAGGAACCGGCGGATAACGAAGCCGGGGATGGCGGCGAGAAGCAACCCGCGGACTGAAGATCACTTCCGGCGGCGGATCGGCAACAGCAAGCCGAGCAGCAGCAGGGGGGCCAGGCCGCGCGCGCCTCCCGCGGTTGAGCATCCTCCGATCACTTCGGCGTCTTCACCGTCCTCGCCGTCGCCGGGATCTGAAGGATCGCCCGGGTCTTCCGGATCGTCACCGGGCAGGGGAACCACCGGCACGAAGCACTGTGTGGCGCCGCCTTCCGAGACCGTGCAGACCGAGCTGGCGTGATCGTAACCGGAGGCCGAGGCGGTCACTACCCGGGTTCCGGGTTCCACCTCCAGCTCGAAGTAGCCGCTGGAATCCGAGATGGTGATGGCTCCGCAGCTTGACTTGACCTCGGCATTTCCCACCGTGGAATTGTCGCTCAGATCCTGGTCAAGGGGGTCGACCAGCTCCACAACGTAGCCGTAGAGCAGCCCGGTATTGCCGCCGGGATCCTGGCCCGGATCGTCCCCGGGGTCGCCGCCGGGATCACCGCCGGGATCTCCGGGAAGCAGTCCCACCGAGCACCAGGTATCGGCGCCGGCCATTACGCTGCATGTGCGCGAAGCGCTCTGATAGCCGTCGGCCGATGCGGTCACCGTGTAGGTTCCCGGGGGCAGATCCAGCGTCCAGTAGGCGTCACCGGCCCGGGCGGTGGTGCCGCTTCCGCCGGATACCTCAATAGTTGCGCCCGGCAGGCGCACGCTCATGTCGGCGGTTCCCACTCCCTGGTCCACGAACACAACCCCCTTCATGGCTCCGGTGGTGGGATCCTGCCCGGGATCACCGCCGGGGTCCTGTCCGGGGTCGCCGTTGGCCCGGGCCACCAGATCGCCGAGCTGGCCGTAGAGGCGGTCGCCCGGGCAACTGGTGCTGGCATACTCGCGGTGGCCCTTTATGTACGAGCGGGTCAGGGGGATCTGGTAGTTGTCGTGCAGCCAGCCGAGCAGCCCGGCGCAGGCGTCCAGTTGGGCGGAGGTGGCGGGCGTCGAGGTGTAGGTGCCCATGAAGGAGATGCCCACGTTGGTGGTGTTGTTGTTGGCCACGTGCGCGCCGATCACGGTTTCGTTGCGCCCCTGCCACATCTCGCCGTTCCAGTCCACCAGGAAGTGGTAGCCGATGTCGCACCAGCCGCGGGTGTCGATGTGATAGTTCTGGATCTGGCGCAGGCGCGCCTCCGGCGACACCGAATCGGGCAGGGGGGTGGCGGTGTGATGCACGGTGACCTTGGCGGGCGAATGCGAGCCGGAATTGCAGGCCGGCGAGCGGGCACCCCAGGCCGACCGCGAGTTCACCAGACCACCGGGGGCCAGGGCTTGTTGCATGTTGCTGTAGGGTTGGTCGGGGTGCTCCGGGGCGACCGGCTCGCCGATCATTTCGATGGCTTCGGCCACCAGGTGGGTGGGTTCGGGCCCCGCGCTCACGCGCAACTGGAATCCTGTAGCCCACCCGCGTACGTTCAGGTGCCCGGTGTGGGCAACACCCTCGGTCCAGCGGGTTTCGACGGGTTCGAACGCCGACCATCTGCCGGAAAGATACATTAACCGGCCTTCCAGCAGGCAATCGTCCCCGGCGTCCCACATGAATCCCACCCGCAAAAACGGCTGCTCTGAATAGGTAACCGGCGCCAGGCCTTCTTCGTCGAAGAGACTCCCCCCGGGGATTCCCGAGGTATTATAGAGCTCCTCGGGTTCCAGGGCGCCGGTGGGCCGGTTGTCCATGCAGCCCCAAACACCCGCGAGTCCGATCAGAGCAACCAGCGCCAATGACGTGAATTTCATGTAAGCCTCCTTTCCCGGTCCCGCCGGTATAAAACGCAAGAGACGTGCCAAACGGTAACAGAGGTGCCTACCCAAAACCTGCGGGAATATATGCATTTTCAAGTTCCAGTCCATTGCGGGTTGAACGGCTTTTAAAATCCGAGACAGCTTGTCACACCGGTTTTCCGGGCCGTTTTCCTGGTCTTGTCTGTTTTTCTCCAGTAATCCAAGCGGTTGTGAAGAAAGCCCCGGTTTTCACCCCCTGGAAACTCCAGTTATCGGTCAACCGGACGAAACTTGATTCCCGGACGGGTTCTGGCTACAGTCGGCGGTCGAAACCGGATCGGAAGGCAGGCTTGGAATCATTCGTCCATTTTGCGCCCACGCGCATCATCGCCGGGCAGGGTAGTCTGGACAAGCTGTCCGGGGAAGTGGGCCAGTTCGGGCGCAAGTGTCTGATTGTCAGCGGGCGCCGATCCGCGCGCCTTTCCGGGTTGCTCGGCCGGGTCACGGACCTGCTGGCCTCCAAAAAGATCGAATCTGCGTTGTTCGATCAGGTGGAGCCCAACCCGACTACCGAGACCATCGGGGAGGGAGCCGACCTGGCTCGTTCCGAGAAGGTCCGCTGGATTCTCGGCGTCGGCGGGGGCAGCGCCCTGGACGCGGCCAAGGCCATCGCGCTCATGGCGGTCAACCAGGGCGAGGTGAGTTCCTACTGCACCGGGATGCGCCCCGAGAATCCTCCGTTTCCGGTCGCGGCGGTTCCCACTACCTCGGGGACCGGTTCCGAGGTGACCGCCGCATCCCTGATCACCGACGTCAAGGCCGGCGACAAGCTGGGCCTGGTCCTGCCGGAGCTGTTTCCCCGCGTGGCCATCCTGGATCCCGCGCTCACCTTGACCATGCCCGAAAACGTCACCGTCGACACCGGCCTGGATGCCTTGTGCCACGCGGTCGAATCCTGGTTCTCCAAGCGCCGCTCGCCCTGCACCGACTTGTTGGTCCAGGAGGCCGTCCGGCGGGTCGTCAGGAGCCTGCCGATCGCGAAGAATGACCCCGAGAACCTGGGCGCCCGCAGCGACATGCACCTGGCCGCCACACTCAGCGGGCTCTGCATCGCCAACACCGGAACCCTGGTGCCCCACGCCCTGGGCTATCCGGTGACGGTGCGCTACGGACTTTCCCACGGCCGGGCCACCGCCCTGCTGATTCCCGCTTTCCTGGAGAAAATGCAGACGTTCGAGTCCGAGCGCGCCGAAAAAGCCGGCGAGCTGCTGGGCGATCGCGAGGATCCGCCCCAGGCCATGCGGTCGTTGATCGAGTCGCTGGGCGTGGCTCCCCGCCTGGGAGCCTATGGAATCCGCGAAAAGGACGCCGAGCCGTTCTCGCGCCTGGCCTCGGGCAAGCAGCATGTGGAGAACAGCCCGGGCGACTGGACGGAAGACATTCTGCAGGACGTCTTCAAGGACAGTATATAACTAGTAGTCGATCCCGTCGTCGAGAAACTCGGGGTTCACCTTCAAGGACAGCCGGGGCAAGGGCGTGCCGTTGAGGTAGGCATAGCGGGCGAAGGCTTCGGTGACCCGCTTGGTGTAGCGGCGGGACTCCGTCCAGGGGATCAACTCGACGAATGCGTCCAGTGGCAGGTGCCCGTTCTTCCGGCACCACTTCATCATGGCGGGCGCGCCGCCGTTGTAAGCGCCGGCAGCCAGCGGCCACTGGCGCCGGAACTTCTTGACCAGCCGGCCGATGTACCAGGCGGCGGTGCGTATGTTGAAGCCGGGGTCGAAGAGCCGGTCGTCGCTGTATTCCAGACCCAGCTTTTCGGCGACCACCCGGGTAGTGGGGGGAATCATCTGCATCAGGCCGCGCGCGTTGGCCACCGACAGGGCCATGGGATCGAATCCGCTCTCGGTGCGCATTATCGCCTGGAGGAACAGCGCCAACGAGAGATCCGACCCGGCGTGTTTCTTGAGCAGGTCGCGTTGGCAGGCCGGGTAGGAGTGGTTCCAGATCGCCCGGGTGGCGCGGCTGGGCAGCCGGTAGATGTCGGATATCCTGCGGGTCAGGGTCAAATACCAGGGCCGGTGGAAATCGCCCGCCCGGCGGTAGGCTTGAAGCAAAGCCAGCAGGCCGTCGCGCGAGCGGTGCTTTTCCAGGTATTCCTTTTCACCGTGGCGCAACAGCACCACGGCCAGCTCTCCCAGGTCCGCGCGGTAAAGCTCGGCGGCTTTGGCCAGCAGCTCGCTTTTTGCCCGTGGAAGCTTTTTGGCCTTTTTCAGCCGGGGCAGCCGGGGAGCATTCGGCCCCAGGCGCGCCCGGGCCAGCAGCGAGTACCAGGTCAGCGGAAAGCGCCGGATGGTCCGCTTCCAGGCTTGCCGGGCCTTTTTGCTTTCGCCCAGGCCCTGGTAGGCCACGCCGGTCCAGTAGAGGGCCCGCCCGGCCAGCGCCGGTTTACGCTCGTCTGTCTGCGGCGCCAGGGTGTCGATGGCCGGGGCCCACTGCTTGCCGGTGATCTGGCACCAGGCGATCGACCAGCGAGCGTTTTTGGCCCATTTGCTGTCGGGGTATTCCGAAAGCACCCGCTTCAGAATGGGCAGGGCCTTGCGGCAGCGGCCCTGGTTCAGCTCCAGCCAGCCGGCGTAGTAGATGGCCCGGGGCGCCAGCGGCCCCTTGGGATAGCGACGGGCCATGTCCAAGTGGCTGAGGATGGCGAGTTCGTCCTGATCCATTCGCCCTTTGGCCCGGGAGGCATAGAACCAGGCTTCCTCGGCTTCGCTGGCCGAGGGGGCGTAGCGCCGGGCGAACTCCAGCATGCGGGCCGCCTGCTCGTAGCGGTCGCGCATTTCGAAGAGGATCCGGCCGGTGCGGTAGGCCAGCTGGTACTGCTGGTGGCGCTGGTGGGGAGTGAGGGCCTCGTCCAGTACCGACAGTGCCTGCTCCCACTGCCGCGCCCGGTGCAGCGCTTTGGCCACCGCCAGAGAATCCTGAAAACTCAACGCCCGCTCGGTATACTCCTCGGGCAAACAGCCGATCAGCGGATGTTGCGGTGAATTGATGCGCAGTTGAGTGAAAAGCGCCACCGCGTTGGCGACGCGGCTCCGATTCAGCTCGTGCTGTGCCCGGTAAAACAGGCCCGCCGCGCGGTCGGTCCGCCGGTCCTTGGGCAGGCCGGCGGCTTGCTTGAATACCGCCACAGCCTTTTCCTTCTCGCCCATCTCGAGCAAGCAATCCGCCCGGCGGTGCGAGGCCAGGATGAAATGCGGACTGTCCGGATGCTCTTCGGTTATGGTTGAGAAACTTTTCAGGGCTTGCTTGAACTCACCCGCATAGAAGCGGCACTGGCCCTGGAGGAACAGGGCCGTGTCCGGGTTCAAGAGTTTCTTGCCTTCCAGTCCGGTGGCCAGCCTGGCGCATTTGTGGTAGTCGGCTTGCCGGTACGCCTCGGCGGCCAGCCGCAGGCGCTCGACCGGCGTCGGAGGTGCGGCCAGCAAGACCAGGAATGCTCCTGAAATTATCTTTAACATGTACCGATCATGGCATGTCCAATTCTCATGTCAATGTGCTGGACACTCGCCCGGCGGTGTGCTTTTTCTAGGGCATGGCGTCAGTATACCGGCACCCGGTGGGCAAGGAGACCTTGTCCGGCTACATCGTGGTCAAGCCGCGGGACCGGGAGTTTTTCGGGGAGGATCCCGGGACCGCCGGCCGCGAGATCACCCTGGTGTTCGGCGAGGGGCGGAGGATCCGGGCGCGCTACTACCAGAGCGGTGGAAAGGCCCCCAAGCTCAAGATTGCCTTCACCGGCAAGCCCGGGGCCGCATTCCGCAGTTTCCTGCGCAGGAAATTCAAGTCCCGGCGGGTCCGGGGTCCCCGGGGTTACCTGGTAGTCACCCGGCTGGCCGCCGATCGCTTCGGGGTGAGCACCGAGTCGCTCAAGAGCGCGGTGCGCGACGTGCTGCAACTGGGAACCGGCCGCTTCTTCGAGGGGGCGCGGGCCCGCAGCGTGCTGCACCCCGCCCTGATCGATATCCGCGATCTGCTTACAAAGATCCAGGTTCCCCGGAGGGTGACGCCGCGCCAGTTGCGGGGCCTGATTGCCCGGTCCCTGGCCGGCGGCGGGTGGAAGGAAGAAAGCACCGTAGGGGGCGGCCTGGCGCTGTCCGCCGGCCTGCGCCGGCAGAAGGCCCAGTTGCACATCGTCATGGAGGCGGCCGACCTGGTCCCCGCCCTGGTGTCGCTGGCGGCGGCCTTTCATCTGAAGGACAT
>Ga0272442_10002600_pt1 | contig 26057 bp, 15 predicted proteins | sample SSMForm2O_FD_200262 | JGI IMG/M metagenome (GOLD analysis project Ga0272442, IMG submission 200262) | Marine sediment archaeal communities from Little Sippewissett salt marsh, Falmouth, MA, United States - SSM-Form-2O | ecosystem: Environmental > Aquatic > Marine > Wetlands > Sediment ... | reverse complement strand
TCTCCAACGACAACATAATCAGCCTCAGAGGTCAAGGCAAGCTGCGGCTGGGTTGACGGGTATACCCCGCCCATGAGAAGGGGCGTATGGGGGAAGCGGCTTTTAAGGGCGGCGGCAATGGTGTGTACAAGGGGCGCCAGAGAACTGAAAGGAACTGTCAGCCCGATCATATCCACACCGGCAGGTATACGGGCTACGATATCTTCCACCTCGAGACCGACCCGCAGGCCGTTTGCGTATTGCCTTCTGTTATGGAACCCCAGCAAAAGACTGTCCAGGAACGTTACGGTGTGTCCGTGCTCTTTAAACATCGAGGAGAATATCCTGAGCCCTATACAGTGGGACCGTCCAACCCTGCTTTTAAAGAAAAACGGCGGATTAATCAGTGCAATGTTCATGGTTTTTTACCGTTATGAAAAATGGTATGTGTTTACGGCAATGCAGCCAGCATACGTGATACTTCACTGTCCTCGGGATGCTGCTCCAGATAGGAGGAATAGAGCCTGCGCGCGGACGTCGTCCTGTTTGTCGAGCGCAGGATTTCTCCGCAGTTTAAAATACTGGACCGGTCATCAGGGGCAATCTCCAGTGCCTGGGAAATGTGCTGCAGGGCCTTTTCTCGCAGGCCGGCATGCCAGTACACAACACCGATGTTGTTAAGTGCCGGGGCAAAGCGCTGATCAATGGTCAGTGCCTTCTGGAATGCCCGTAACGCACCGTCGGCATCCCCCCGGGCAAAGAGCACCTCCCCCTGCTCGTTAAGTGATTGTGCATCTTCGGCGCCGTCCCCGGCATTCAGGGAACCGGAACGTGTATGTACATGCCCCGAATCATCAAAACAGTCCCAGGTCTCTTTTACCGTGATCATGTTAAACGGGGGCTGCCGGAACCGGCCATCGTGCGCAAAGTGCCCGTCGCCGTCATACATGCCGCAGTTATAAATCACCCTGTGCGGCGTTTTTTTGTGCACCAGCCCGTTCTGTGCCGTCAGCAGGCAGGTGCAGCTGTCCCAGGAAAAAAATTTCAGCATGACCTCAATACAGTTGCGCCCGGGAGTCACGTCCAGCCTTTTCCTGATTTCCGGATTAAGGGTCGTGGCGACCCATTTTATATAGTCGATTTCCGACATGCTGATGCATGTCTGCAGCTGCGGCAAAATTGTCATGAGCTTCCGGGCTGTGGTTGCCCATCCCCAGCCCTGAAACCGTGTTATTGTTTCGCCTTCCGAGGGGGTGAGAAAATGGTGTCCGTATACGGAGTAGATATGGGATTGGTTTTCTATTTCGTCCAGCGCCGCTTCAAAGGTGACAACAGCCGAGGCTGTGGGAAAGCAGTCATCCTCGAGGACAATAATGCGTTCATAGCGCCGCGACATGAAGCACAGGCCGTCAAGTGTCATTTTCTCTATACCGATGTGCCCGTTCATCATGGTAGCGTGCATGTCCGGAAAAATCTGGCGCACGAGGGTTCTGCACTGCTCAACGCCGTTTAAAAGTGAACGTCTCCCGCTGTGTCCGTCAAGCCACACATGAACGTCACTGCCCGCACCCTGGCGGCGGAGGCTTTCAAGCACGGTACGCAGGTGGACCGGTCGAGTGTGGCCGAAAACGATAATTCCTGTTTTGGTGTTGTTGTGCTTTTGCATGGACGTGGTCCTTGATGGAGTATGGGCAGCCGGCTACGGTTCAGTCGCCGGGGTGATCATTGCCCATCTCTGAATGATTAATTCTGTTGATCAGGAACCATGCCAGTGCAGACACACCACAAACAGCTCCGGTGAGCAACAGACCTTCTGCTAACGTTACCATCCTGGGCCCCTGTGTACATTGTTCAGCGGTATTTCGTACAGCACGGGATTATGCAATCTGATGTGCTGATACAGCTGAGTCGCCGACGAAAAACAATGCAAGCATCACGCCAATATTAAATGAGAAGAAATTATAGATTGTTACAGGCACAGACATGCATCACTCCGGGGCTGTTACAGAAAAAAGTGTCAATTATATCGGCAAAATTTTCCGTTTACGCTCCCTGTGCAGCACGCCGTGCATATACTACAGATGCAGCAGTACACACGCCACGCACGCTGTTTTCACTGGCAGTAACGTTTTTCGGGGCAACGGCCCGGCTGTGGGCCGGTAATCCGGGACATACTATCTGTTGAGCACGGAAATTGCATATAAGATACATACTACGCCCACTATCTTTTTTCAGGGATAAGCGGACCGGCATGAAAAAGAAGAAAAAAAATAAGCAAAGCGGTGAAGGGCCCCGACGCACTGACACGGGATTGCGGGCTTTGTGGCCCAGGCTCAGTGAGATTGCTTTTTTACTGATGCTGGGGTGTGCCCCTCTTGTGTTTTTGAGAACAGGCGGTGCTTTTGAAAACAATCCCAAAATGGTGCTCCTTGAAATAGGCGCTGCCGTCGCTGTGCTGTTACTGCTGCCGGGAAAACGAACAGGGACCGGTGCATGGTCGTGGAACGTGTCTTTGCTGGATGTCTTCGTATTGTGCTTCTACATGGTGTGCTGGGTATCACTTTGTCAGACAATAAGCTTCCAGCAGGCAGTCCCCCAACTGCTGCACTGGGGGGCATGTGTGATTCTCTATTTTTATCTGGCACACTGCATGAGGGACGCTGCAGACATAAAGAAAATATTTTTCGTATCATCTCTCAGTCTGCTGGCGGTCTGCGTAATCGGCATTATGCAGCAGCATTTCAATGTTACCTGGGTTCCCCAGGTAAAATCACCGGCAAGCACCTTCGGAAACAGGAACATGGCCTCTCAGTTCGTTGTCATGTGCTTTCCCCTGGCTGTCGGCGCACTCGTTGCGGCAAACGGTATGCTGATGAGAACTGCCTGTACGTTGAGCCTGATCAGCTCGATTATTTTTCTTGCCTATACCCGGACACGTTCCGCGTGGCTCGCAGTTTTCGTGGTGATCGGCCTGATAACACTGTCGCTGCCGTTTTTCCGGAAGCAGCTGCGTGCGCGCTTGAACACAAAGACGGTGCTCGTGACGAGCGTGCTGGTGGTCGTTATCTGTGGGGCCGCCCTCCTGCTGTTCTCCCGGGGCATAGTCACTGTTGATGAACGTCTTAAACGACGCATTTTTTCAATGACGGATGTTCAAAAAGGGTCGGCAAACAAGCGGCTTATATATTGGAGCAACACACTGGTTATGGTGCGGGATAATTTCTGGGGCGGTGTGGGACTGAAGAATTTTAAACTTAATTATCCCGTGTATCACAGGGCAGCCAAGGTTGACTGGACATTCGGTGATGAGTTTCAACTGACCCGGGTTCACAACGACCATCTCCAGATGCTTGTTGAACTGGGGGCACCCGGATTTTGTGCATATAGTGGTATGTTTGTCGTTTTTATGTATCTTTTCTGGGTGACATTCAGACGGGCAGACCCGCGCCGCCGGTTTGCGGCATTGAGCATATGTCTCTGCGTTGTGAGTTTCTGCGTGATCGCCTGTTTTACGTTTCCCCTGGAACGGGCAATGCCCCCGGTATACCTTTTTGTGTGTTTTGGGCTTATGAGCTTTCTTGCGGCACCCCATCTGCGCTCACGGGTGGCTGTTAGTTCGCGCTTACAGGTGCCCGTTCGGGGCGTGACGGCATGTGTGCTTGTTCTGTTTGTCTGTGTCTCATGTGGTGCGATGCGAAACGTGATATTGTCGGACTTCAATTACGGCAAGGCGGTTAATCTCTTCAGGCAGGGAAACATCAACGGATCAAACAGGTTTCTCAAGGCCGCAATAGGCCACTGGCCATGGAATGAAAGAATTCACCTGCTGCTGGCGGGTAATTATGCCGCCCAGGGAAACCATCCGGAAGCCGTCAGGCAGTACGAGCGGGTATTGCGTTTTCACCCGTATAATTTCAATGCAATGCTCAACGCCGGGTTCAGTTGCATGGAGATGGGAAAGACCGATGAGGCGGAAAGATATTTTAAGAAGGGGCTGAGCATACTGCCCGATTCCCCGAAGGCATATAACAATCTGGGCTGCCTCTACCTGAAACACAAAGAGTATAACCGGGCGATTCAATGCTTCAAGCGCGCGGTTTCACTGGCCCGAAAAAAACGATACCATGCCGTAACTACCAACACGGAAACAAAATTTGCCCAGCCGCACCTTAATCTCGGTGCGGCGTATATCGCCCAGAACAGGCTGGGGGATGCCATTGGAGAGTATGAAAAGGCCCTGCAGCTTGATCCCGGGCTTGAAACAGCCCGTAAACGGCTGGCACTGCTCTATCAAAAAACCGGCAACATGGAAAAAGCCCGCCAGGTAATACAACCCCTGCTGAAAAAGCTGACAAGCGAGCAGGCGAACAGGCGAACAAGCTGGTAAGCAAACAAGCTTGCAGGCTGGCAAGCTCAAAGCTTAAAGCATTAAGAGAAACTTACCAATTACTACAGACCTCACAGACAACCCGGGCATAAAGATACTTCTTTTTTGTTTTGGTGGAATGCATGTCATTGCGAGGAGTAACGCCAAGGCGGGACGACGCGGCAATCCCTGAGGTTTGTGCAATGCTGTGAGATTGCCTCACCTCAGTGAGTTTATCCTGGGGTAACCAAGGGCGATGACCGTTTTCTTGACCTTTGCGACATTATCAAAAAGAGGAATCAGGGGAATATTCCTGATACAACATTCAGCCTGATGCTCTTGAACCCCCCGATCTTTACATGATACTGCTGCGCAGGCGCCCATGGCCAGAGAATGCCCGAAATATACATGGTGGTGTTCATGGGGATGGTTACCAGCGGCGTTATCCCGATGCCGATATCAACAGCGGCCGCATCTTCCCAGCTAAACGGCGCACTTGCTTCCACCTCCAGAAAAACAATCCTGGGGAACAGCCAACCGCTTTGAACGGAAGCAGGTGAGACACCGGTCAGCTCAGCCTCCCGCGCGACCGTCGTGCTCGTTGTCGACGTATCACTGCTGCCGGTACTGGTCGTTGTGGTAGAGGTATATATAATAAGATTAATGCTGGATGTGCTTGTTGAGGTCTCACCGCCGCCGCCTGCCGGAAGTGTTGTTGTGGTCGTCGTCGGTATGTAGATAGTTGTTGTGGTTGACGTTACCGTACTACCACCGCCGCCGGGAGTGCCGCCGCCGTCATTTCCAATCATTACCTGCTGCGACGCGGTTGCGGAAAATCCTCCGGTATCAATTACTTCAAGCGTTATGCTATAGGTGCCCGTTGCGGCGTAGCTGTGTGAGGCGGTCTTGGCGGTGCTGAGACTCGTGTCCCATGTGCCGTCGCTCTCCCAGTCCCAACGGACCTGCAGGCTGCCGGCATCGTCTTCTGCATCAGCACATCCCGAGGCATTTACCGTAAACTCCGTTGACCTGCTGCCCGCTGACGGTGTTACGGTAAAGAACGGTGTCGGCGATGTGTTTTCCGGTCTTACCGTAACCTGTTTTGTCGTGTTATCCGTGAGTCCGCCCGAGTCGGTAACCTTCAGGGTGAGCGTGTAGCTGCCGCCGGCCGCGTAGGCGTGGAGCAGCGTTTCTGTAAAGCCCCCTCCGTCGCCCCAGTCAACCCGGAAGGACAGCTGATCAGGGGTGTCCTCGGCATCGGTTGAAGACGATGGGTCCATGGTGAAAACCGTACCAGGGTGCCCTGTCAGGCCGGGGCTCAGAGAACATGAGGCCGTGGGCGGTGCGTTAATGATTTGGACCTGCTTGGCCGTTGTGGCGGTAAGACCGCCCGAGTCCGTCACTTCAAGCGTAACGGTGTAGGTGCCGGGCGCAGCGTAGCTGTGTGTGAGAGCAGCCTGGAGGCCGGCGCCATCGCCCCAGTCGATCCGAATGGTGAGCTGCGCATAATCGTCCTCTGCGTCGTCTGAAGCCCCGGGATCAAGAGAAAACTGCGTGGTAATGTTTCCGGTAAGACCCGGATTGAGGGAAAATGAAGCCTCAGGGGGCGTGTTGACTATTTGTACCTGCTTGGTTGCGGTGGCGGTAAGACCGGAAGTGTCAGAGACCTCCAGGGTGACGGTGTAGGTACCGGGCGCAGCGTAGCTGTGGGTGAAATCAGTCTGGAGTCCCTCTCCATCACCCCAGTCAACCCGGATTGTGAGCAGGTCAAAGCTGTCCTCGGTATCAGCCGATGACGAAGGATCGAGGATAAACTGCGTGTTACTGTTTCCACTGTTGCTCGTGAGGGTAAACAGCGCGGTTGGAGGATTGTTCTTAGCGGTTATGCTCAGCTGCTTTGTCGACGTTGCACTAAGCCCGCCGGTATCGGTGGCCTCCAGGGTAATGGTGTAGGTGCCGGGCGCAGCGTAACGGTGCGTCAGGGCACTCTGAAAGCCCCCACCCTCGCCCCAGTCAACCCTGAAGGCAAGCTCACCGGATGTGTCTTCAGCATCATGTGAAGAGGAGGGGTCAAGGGTAAACAGCGTTTCTGTATCTCCGAATGGTGGGGCCAGGTTAAAAAGAGACGTGGGGGGTGTGTTGTCCGACAGTATGATGATCTGTTTGGTTGCCGTTGCGCAAAGGCCGCCGGTATCAGAGACCTCAAGGGTAACGGTGTACGTGTCGGGTGCGCTAAAGCTGTGTGTGAGCCCGGACTCAAAGCCGCTTCCCTCGCCCCAGTCAACCCGGAAGGAAAGCCGGCCTGATTCGTCTTCAGCATCGCTTGAGGGGGAGGGATCAAGGGTGAACACCGTACCGGTATCGCCGAACCGGGGGGCCAGCGTGAAAGCGGCAACGGGGTGCGTATTGGCCGGCCCGGTTACCTGTACGTGCCTTGACGCTGTTGCCGTCAGGCTGCCGGTATCCTCGGCCTCAACCATTACCGCAAAGGTGCCGGTAACAGCATAGGTATGCGTCGCTTCTGCCTGAAACCCTGCACCGTCACCCCAGTCGATGCGCAGGGAAAGCTGCTCGAAGCTGTCCTCACCGTCACTGGTACCGGTGGGATCAATGCTGAAGGTTGTTGTTATTGCAGCGGTCAACGCAGGATCTATGGTAAAAACGGCGGAAGGCGCTGTGTTGTCTGCACTTCCTGAATCGGTAACAATAACCTGGCGCGCTGCTGTGGCGGAAAGGCCGCCCGTGTCAGTTGCTTCAAGAAGTATCCCGTATGTTCCCGGGGCTGCATAGGTATGCGTCAGTTCCGTGACAAAGCCGTCCCCGTCGCCCCAGTCAACCCGAAAGGCAAGCTGGGCTGAGCTGTCCTCGGCATCAGATGAGGCGGAAGGATCAAGGGCAAACAGCGTTGTTATATCACCCGATTGGGGCGAGAGGCTGAACGAAGCAAAGGGATAGGTGTTTGACGGTTCTCCGGAAATCAGGACCTGCTTTGCTGCTGTGGCGGAAAGGCCGCCCGTGTCAGTTGCTTCAAGGAGTATCCCGTATGTTCCCGAGGCTGCATAGGTATGCGTCAGTTCCGTGACAAAGCCGTCCCCGTCGCCCCAGTCAACCCGAAAGGCAAGCTGGGCTGAGCTGTCCTCGGCATCAGATGAGCCGGAAGGATCGAGGGTAAACTGTGTGGCAATGTCGCCGGTAAGCGCCGGAGACAGGGCAAAGGAAGCCGCAGGCGGCGTGTTTACAATCCGGACCTGCTTTGCCGCCGTTGAGGAAAGGCCGCCGGTATCGGTGGCCTCCAGGGTGACGGTGTAGGTGCCGGGCGAGTCGTAGCTGTGGGCAAGCCCTGACTGAAAGCCGTCCCCGTCGCCCCAGTCAACCCGAAAGGCAAGCTGGGCTGAGCTGTCCTCGGCATCAGATGAGCCGGAAGGATCGAGGGCAAACTGCGTGGCAATGTCGCCGGTAAGCGCCGGAGACAGGGCAAAGGAGGCCGCAGGCGGCGTGTTTACAATCCGGACCTGCTTTGCCGCCGTTGAGGAAAGGCCGCCGGTATCGGTGGCCTCCAGGGTGACGGTGTAGGTGCCGGGCGAGTCGTAGCTGTGGGCAAGCCCTGACTGAAAGCCGTCCCCGTCGCCCCAGTCAACCCGAAAGGCAAGCTGGGCTGAGCTGTCCTCGGCATCAGATGAGCCGGAAGGATCGAGGGCAAACTGCGTGGCAATGTCGCCGGTAAGCGCCGGAGACAGGGCAAAGGAGGCCGCAGGCGGCGTGTTTACAATCCGGACCTGCTTTGCCGCCGTTGAGGAAAGGCCGCCGGTATCGGTGGCCTCCAGGGTGACGGTGTAGGTGCCGGGCGAGTCGTAGCTGTGGGCAAGCCCGGGCTGAAAGCCGTCCCCGTCGCCCCAGTCAACCCGAAAGGCAAGCTGGGCTGAGCTGTCCTCGGCATCAGATGAGGCGGAAGGGTCAAGGGTAAACTGCGTGGCAATGTCGCCGGTAAGTGCCGGAGACAGGGCAAAGGAAGCCGCAGGCGGCGTGTTCTGCGCTGATACCTGCAGCTGCCCGGTTGTTGCAGCAGTCATTCCCGTGCCGTCATCAACTATCTGCAGGGTAACGGTGTAGGTCCCGGCAGTGGTGAAGCGGTGTGTTGCCGTTTTTGCGGTTGACAGGCTGGTGTCCCACATGCCGTCGCTTGTCCAGTCCCAGCGGACAAGAAACGTCCCGGCACCGTCACCGCCGGTGCTTGAGCTGGAGGCGTCAACGGTAAACAGGGTTGCCGTGTCACCCGATGCGGGGCTGACCGTAAACCGTGCCGCGGGGGGGATGCTTGCAATGTAAACCTGCAGGGAGGTAACAGCCGTAAGTCCTCCGCTGTCCCTGACTTCAAGGGTGACGCTGTATGTCCCCACAGTATGGTAGCTGTAAGATGCGGTTTTGAGGGTTGTATAGCCGGTATCCCATGTGCCGTCGCCTTCCCAGTCCCAGCGGACCTCAAGGTCAGCGCTGTCGTCTTCGGCGTCCGTGCTTGCCGTGGCATCAACGTGTATCATCGCAGCCGATGCTATGCTCAGGTCGAATATGGCGATGGGGGGGGTGTTGGCACCGATCATGGTTGCATATTTCAGGGCGCTGTTTGCTTTGTCAAAATAGCTTATATGGGGATATTCATCGCCGTCCAGCGCGATGGAAGAGTGCATGCCCACATTATCACTGCCGTCGACCACCTGAACGCTCCAGCCGGTACCATCATTATATGAGTATGCATATTTAAGATTTCCCTGTGTTTCATCATAATAGCTGATGTGGGGCCGGCCGCCGCTGTCATAGGCCAGCGAGGTATACAGCCCGGTATAACCGGCACTGTCAACGGTTGTATACTCCCACCCGGACGTTTCTTTATACGCGTACTTCAGATCGCCGTCTTTAATGTCATAATAACTGATGCGGGGTTTGTCCTCGTCGGTGAGGGCCAGGGAGCTGTACAGGCCCACGCTGTTGCTGGCGTCAACCTGCTGGATACTCCATGTGCTTCCCCCGTCGTATGACAGACAATAATGAAGAACTTTTTTATACTCATAATTTTCATAGATTGTCTTATAATAGCTGATATGGGGATAGCCGTAGGTGTCGAGCCCCAGTGACGTGTATGCCAGGTCTTCTGCCGTGTCTATTTCATGGATAGACCAGCTGGTACCGCTGTTATATGAGTTTGCATATAACAGCACCCGGTAATAAACGGTTATATCATCACCCTGGGCGTCTACCGTTTCTTCGGCAATACTTGTGTAGTAGCTGACATGGGGATTATTGCCGGCATCCAGGGCGATTGAGGCGTCTCCCCCGAAAAAGCCCTCGCCGTTGTTGTCGTCGATGGTTGTACTATGCCAGGTTCCGTCGTAATAGGCATACTTCAGCGCAAACAGCGTACCGTCGTAGTATACGATGTGCGGGGCCCCGTAGCTGTCCAGCACCAGTCGTGCCCCCAGGCCCACGTCACCGCTGCTGTCCACCGTCTCAATTTCCCACGCGCCGTCATAGTAGGCGTGCAGCAGATCATCGTTTGTCTCGTCGAAATAGGTTATGTGGATATCATCGGTATCGGGATCAATTGCAATCGATGTACAATAGCCCACGTCTCCGCTGTTGTCTACGGTGACGGCAGGCCAGTCAGCCCAAGCGGGTACCTGTATAGCCGGCAGGAGAAGGCAGATGATTGCGATGGAGATAAATCTGTGCTTGTGTGTGGCCATGGTTTGAGACATGAATGTAGTGTTTACTGGTCACCGTTCCGTAAAGGACCATTTTTATGGTCATTGCGCGTTCCGTCTTTGGCGGGAGGAAGCAATCTCATTCTGTGAGTAGATGTAAGATCGACCCGGTAGCCCTGATCCCCCCGCGACAAGCGCGGGCCAGGCAGGATCGGAGAAGATTGCCGCGTCGCTCCGCTCCTCGCAATGACCTTATCAGTGGTGTTTATGGTTCATCACTGTTGTCTGTGCACAATCATATATAAACAAATAGTCCTTTTATCTTAAAGCAACCATTGTGCCAGATCATCTGAGCGGGACATTTGCTCGAAAGATACAAAAAAAGAAGTTTTTACCGTGTGTTAACAAATGATTGCCCTATACTGTAAAAGGTAGCAGGTAATCTGCTTTTTTTCAAAAAACCCATTTTTTCTCACGTGATAAGAAAAAGTTACCTGCCAAAAAAAAATGCCTGCCCCTGAATTTCAGAGGACAGGCAAGATGCTTGCGTACTGGCAATTTCTGGCAGCCCTGCCGTCCTCCCAAGAACATTGATTGCCTAAACCCCCGTGCTGTGCACGGAGAGGCAAAAGCAAATCACGCTATAGCGGGATTTGCTTTTGAGAACCAGTGACTTTGCGCCCCATCCTTGCAGAATGGGTTGCCCTTTTCAGAAACAGCGAAAAATCAATTTTGATGCCGGGTTAGAGATTGCTTTGCCCCGACACGTCGGGACTCGCAATGACCTCCGGTATGTCATTGCGAGGAGTGCAGCGACGAAGCAATCTTTTTCCCAGGATGTTCACGTTGGGGATTTTTTCGGTTCATTAGCTATGACCGTGTTTTTAGATTTTTACGGGGTATTTATTATTACCGTGACGAAAAAGAAGCCCTGCCGGGAGCAGGGCTTCTTCGTACTGTGCTTACGTTAGCTCCGTTAGTTCGGCCTGTCGATTTTCACCCAGTCGCCGAATTTTGTTGTTGTCTGGTTATCTGTGCGCAGCGAATAGAGCACGTGGCGGTTCAGGTTGACGGCCGCAAGGTCGTCGGCCTTTGTGGTGCTGTCATCATAGTCTGCATCATCAAAGTCACCGCATATGACCGAGGAGAACTTGTTCGTGCCGATTCGTGTCCAGCTGACGGAAGATCCGGTGGCATTGTCCGTCCATACCACATACTGGTTCAGGTTGAGGCCGACAAGATCGTCCTTTTTGCCGTCGCCGTCAAAGTCACAGGCTACCACTGAGGAGAACTTGTTGGAGCCGCTCTTGGTCCAGCTGACGCTTTCACCGGTGGCATTGTCGGTCCAGACGATGTACTGGTTCAGGTTGATGCCGGCAAGGTCGTCTTCATAGCTGCCGTCGTCAAAGTTGCCCGTTAAGAAGGAGTTGAACTTGTTGGAGCCGCTCTTGGACCAGCTGACGGTGGATCCGGTGGCATTGTCGGTCCAGACGATGTACTGGTTCAGGTTGATGCCGGCAAGGTCGTTTGAATAACCGCTTGCATCCAGGTCTGCCGCCATCACTGAGGTGAACTTGTTGGAGCCGCTCTTGGTCCAGCTGACGGAAGATCCGGTGGCATTGTCGGTCCAGACGATGTACTGGTTCAGGTTGATACCGGCAAGGTCGTCCTTGACACCGTCATCGTCAAAGTCAGCAGTCACGATCTGTGAAAATTTATTGGAGCCGCTCTTGGACCAGCTGACGCTTGATCCGGTGGCGTTGTCTGTCCATATGACGTACTGGTTGGTGTTGATTGCCGCAAGGTCGTTTTCCAGGCCGTCATCATCAAAGTCACCCACGGCAACCTGGGTTACCTTGTTTGAACCGATTTTCGACCAGTTCGATTTGTCGCTGGTAAAATAGACATTTCCCACAAGGTCGATGTAGATGATGTCCTGCTGGCCGTCGCCGTCAAGGTCCGCTGCGTAAATCTTTGCGCTGGACAGGACATTTGACCCGGTGGCGGGAGTGTATGTCGAAGGATACAGCGCTGCCACGCCCTGTTTGTCGTCATCCATGAGGGTGGTGGTCATAACGCCCGGCAGTATGGTCGCGGTCATGACCGCGGGGACCGTTGTGCTGTCAAGCAGTCCCAAGGCATAGCCGAATTCCCGCAGCGCCACTGTTTCAACGTGATACTCGCTTGCCGTGGGCGTTACGTTTGTCAGCGAAACATTGGTGTTAAAGTATATGTCAACTTCGGAGATGCTCCCGCTTGAGGCATGTATCTTAGTGTACGCAGGATCCGTATTGGTAAGTGCACCGACACCTGTGAAGTCGATAAATGCTATGGAGCTGACATCGTCGGCTGAAGCATTGTAAGTATAAGTAGAATCGGAGACAGTCACGTTATAGACGAAACTTGACGCGGGAACAGCCGTCCAGGAATCCGACGCGCTTTCCAGTGATGTCAAGGTGACCCCTGAAACGGTATTATCAATCCAAATGGTCGCTGATGTGTTGTTGTCCCATTTATCATTGTTTGTCCGTGTGACGTAAGCAGAGACCGTACTGCACCATGCCGCAATACAGAAGAGTACCACAGCATAGATGAACATTGTTGATTTCTTGTTTAGCCTCGTCATTTTTAACCTCCTTTTTATACAAGAATTTATTTTCTTTTTAGCCGGATCATTTCTAGTTAATGAATCTGTTTTTCAATATGAAATACTTCCCTGTATTGCACATATATACCTCCTTGTATGTTAAAAAACGTATTTACTAAAAAATATTCAACATGTAATTTTCAAAACACACGTTGAGATGTTTTCCTATCGGCAAATAAGAAAAAAAATCTTAGCGATAACTTGAATTTTTTTGTTCACCGTCGCGCACAGTATTCAGCCTTTCAGGCACAGTTTACCTGCTGCGCACATAGAGCGTTCTTTTACACACGATCAGTACTGCGAGAATACAACTATTGTTACACGCCAGGTGTTTTTTTGATGCTGGTCACGAGCCTGCAGGTATGGCTTATTCTCCCTGAATGTCTGTTCCTGCCATACTGTAATGGTACCGGCTTCCGTGCCGGATAGTGTTTCATGGAAAGGGTGCGCATACAGTTGCCTGTTTTTCTTTTTGCGCATTCCCCCTATCGACAGATTCGCAAAAAGTCTTAACCGAAAAATTGTTTTTATGAAAATTATTCGTACTAGGTGATCAGGGGATGGAAAAATATTCCGTATAATTATTTGACGTGTATGCTCGTCCGCTCACTGCGGTATTGTTTTTTGTCATCAATGAACAAAAAAGAAAAGCAATATCAGGAAGATAAAAAAACAATGAGAAACATGTTTTTTTCTCCGGCAAAAAACCGAATGATGGCATATATATTGAATATTCATCCCTGTGATGTAGACCAAAAGGTGACCTATAAAGGAGACAAGATGAGCGACATGGTAAAAAAAGTCTATGTGATCGCCTGCATGTTCGTGGTTGTTCTGTTTTGTTCCGGCGGGGTGTGTGCGGACCAGTGGGCGGAAGTTGATACGGGCACTGATGCCGTTCTGTACGGCGTGTGGGGTGCGGCACCGGATAGTTTCTACGCGGTGGGCACGGACACCATACTTAATTATACCGGAAGTGCCTGGAACAGTATTCCCATCGGCACCGACGGGGTCGAGTTTAAAGGGGTCTGGGGATCTTCATCCGCTGATGTCTATGTGGTCGGCCACATGAGAGATTATACCGCCCTGGAGGACCGGAGCATTATCCTGCACTTTGACGGCGCAGCATGGTCGGAAATGCCCAATGGCGCGGACGCCTGGCTGCAGGATGTGTGGGGCACATCGGCATCGGACGTGTTTGCCGTAGGACACGCAAAGGAGTTTTACGGGGGAATGATTAAACACGACACGATTCTCCACTATGACGGCAGCGCCTGGACAGACATGAACGTGGAAACAAGCACGTGGCTCAGCGCCGTGTGGGGATCGTCACCGACCAATGTCTTTGCCGTCGGTAATACGGTGCTGCACTATGACGGGGCAGCCTGGATCCCCATGGATGTGGGAACGGAAGTGGAGCTGAGCGGTGTTTGGGGATCCTCTGAAGATGATGTCTTTGCCGTCGGGTACGGCTATGCCGTGGACACCTATACGGGTATAATACTCCATTATGACGGCAGCCAGTGGGAGATAATGGACACGGGACAGATAGAAAGCCCCAGTGCCGTATGGGGATCATCGGCAACAGATGTATATACGGTTGACGCATACGGCACCATCCTGCACTATGACGGCGCAGCGTGGGGTGCCGTTGAATCCCGGGAAGGTGCCGAGCTGTATGACATCTGGGGTGACCCGTCGGGCAACATATTTGCCGTGGGAAGCACATCGCTCTACAATGAACAGCCTGTGCCGACCCCGACGCCGGAACCCACTCCGGCACCGTCGCCATGTCCCGCGGAAACGCTTATGGAGAAAAACGACCCGCGCCTTGATATAATGAGACAGTTTCGGAACCGGGTACTGGCGAAAAGCGATTACGGCAAAGCATTGATCGACCTGTACTATCAAAACGGACAAAGCCTGGTTATTGTTTTCAAGAGCAATCCGGCGGTGAAACAGTCGGCACAAGCAGTGCTTGAGTCGGTGGTGCCCGTTATTGAGGCATTGATGCGCTAGTGTCGTGTCCTGGAGACACATTGAATAATCAAAAAAAAGAATATACATAGGAAACGACACTAGCAGTTGCATGTACTGCGCACTATTGACGGATTCATAAAAAAGTCTTCACGACAGTCATTGCGAGGAGCGTAACGACGAAGCAATCTACTTTATCCGTGCCTCTCCCGAGCCGGTTGTGGGAAGCTCAGTTATGAACGGTCGTTTTTTTTAAACACGTACAATGGCTGAGATTGCTTCATCCCGCTAACGTGGGATTCGCAATGACCATGCTCATGATCGGAGCATGCCGCGGAAGCTCCGTGCCGCTATGAGGGGCATAAGCGGGATTTTCGCTAGGCGGGGAGCATTACTTGTACGGAACCAGCATGTTAAAAGGTTTGTGTATGTCACCTGCTTCACGTAGCGTTCAATCCGCCGCCGGGCACCAGCGCCTTATTGTACCCTGCGCAACGGTATTTGTTGCCAGCTTTTGTATCATGGTACTCGAGCTTGTCGCCGGTCGTCTTATTGCGCGGTATGTCGGCTCTTCACTGTATACCTGGACGGCGATTATCGGAATCGTACTTGCCGGTATAGCGCTGGGTAATTATATCGGCGGCCGCATTGCCGACCGCTTTTCATCACGAAAAGCACTGTCGGTGCTTTTTGCCGCATCAGCGCTGGCATGTCTGACAACAGTCCTGCTGAACAACGTCGTTGGTGAGTGGACATGGCTGTGGGGGGCCGGCTGGCCGCTGCGGGTGTTTACCCACGTAAGCGTTGTCTTTTTCCTCCCCGCTGTTGTGCTCGGCTGCATCAGCCCGGTTGTCGCTACATGGGCCCTTGACCAGGGCTTCGCCACGGGCAGGACCGTTGGTGCTGTATATGCATGGGGTGCTGCGGGAAGTATTGCCGGCACCTTTGCCACGGGCTATTTTCTTGTGGCGGCAATGGGAACCGTGACGATTGTCTGGACGGTTTCCCTGGTTCTTCTGGCCATTGCCGGTTTTCTGCGGGCATTTATTGTGAAGAGTGTGCACCCGTTACCTGCGGGGCAGAAATCAGAACGGCAGCAAAGCGGGCCCGGCGGCCGCGCCCTGGCGGCCCCCTGCGCAACGGTTTTTCTTTCCAGCTTCTGTATCATGGCCCTTGAGCTGGTTGCCGGACGTGTTATTGCCCGGTATCTGGGTTCCTCCCTGTATACGTGGACGGCCGTTATCGGTGTGGTGCTTTTCGGCATTACCACAGGATATTATATCGGCGGACGTATCGCGGACAGATTTTTATCCCGCAGGGTGCTCGCCGTGCTGTTTGCCGTCGGCTCACTTTCAGCAATCGTAACCATACTGGCGGTCAATCTCGTCGGACAGTGGACATGGCTGTGGCAGTTCAACTGGCCCCTGCGCACAGTTCTTCATGTTTCACTGGTATTTCTTTTTCCTTCCGTGGTGCTGGGAAGCATCAGCCCGGTTGTGGCCAAATGGGCCCTTGACCAGGGCCTGGCAACGGGAAGGACCATAGGAGATGTGTATGCGTGGGGAACCGTGGGAAGCATTCTCGGTACCTTTGCGACGGGCTATTACCTGATTTCCGCCCTGGGAACCATACCCATTATCTGGGCCATCGGCGCAGTGCTCATTGTTACGGGATGCCTTTATCGCCCGGGCCTCAAGATTTCATCGGCACTGCTGGGCGGTTTTCTCCTGGTGCTGGTTTTCGGCATTGCTCCCTGGCCCTGGGCCCAGCGCACGGGCACATTGCTCGGGCTGCGGGAAAAAGCCGACCAGCGGATTATTTACAGCGATGAAACCCAGTACTGCTACATAGCCGTCAAGCGTTACTCCCGTGATCCTGATGTGAGGACGTTTAACCAGGACAAGCTTTCCCACAGCTGCATCAACATGGCGGACATAACCGATCTGCGCTATCCTTACGAGCCCGTGTATGCCGGGGTGACCCATCGGTTCAGCAGGAATAGGCAACACCTCTCCACGTTGACCATCGGCGGCGGTGGGTATGTCTTTCCCCGCTACATCGAAGAAGTGTGGCCCGGAAGCCGCATCGATGTGGTTGAGATAGATCCCGGTGTCACCGAGGCGGCAATGCAGGCCTTCGGGCTTGCACGCGACACGTTCATCAACACTATTTCCCTTGACGGGCGCAATTATGTCGATGAGCTCATCGAGCAACAGCGAACAGGCGTGAAGACCGTTTCGTATGACTTTATTTACGGAGACGCCATAAATGATTATTCCGTTCCCTTCCAGGTTACCACGCGGGAGTTCAACGAAAAGATCAAAAAGATCCTCACCGACAACGGTATCTACATGATAAACCTCATCGACATTTATGAAAGCGGCCTTTTCCTGGGGGCTATGGTCAAAACGCTTACCCTGAGCTTTCCCCACGTGTATGTTATCTCAGACAAAAACGTTTCCCCATCGGTGCGCAACACCTTCGTCATCATTTGTGCCAAATCCCCCCTGGACATGACCAATGTTGTTGATGACTACAGGAAAGGCCTGAACCAGTGGTATTTGTCTGAATCTGAAGTGCAGGAGCTTTTGCGGCGTTCCGGTGATCTTGTGCTGACCGATAATTATGCGCCCGTCGAGAATCTGCTGGCACCGGTTGTCCGCAGGGACGTGGGACAGGCTTCTTCCATGAGGAAGGAGGCCCTGGCCAGGGATCTTGCCGAGCAGATGCAGAAGCTCGCATGGGAGGGAAAGGCGGTTGAAGCGTTTGAAAAGCTCATGGAGATGAACAGCCTGTATCCCCACACGTCGGTAAGAGGATTCACCGTTCTCGGCAACATTCTCATGGCACAGAAGAAAACGGAGCAGGCGGCCGATGTGTTCCAGATGGGCCTTGCCTATCATGCCAAGAACCGGCCCTCTGCAAATGTCGCAGATATTTATTATTATTATGCCGGGGTGCTCAACAGTCTGGACAGGGCCGTGGAAGCAAACACAATGCTTTTCCTCGCTCAGAAGGGGTACGTGAAGCAACTGGAGGAACATCCCCGATCGGTTGAGGCCCGCATCCATCTCGGTGATATTGCCTTTCAGCAGGGCAACCTTGATCGGTCCATAGACTTTTTTACCCAGGCACTCAAGCTTGACCCTGCCACACCCGGCAACCATTTTGCGCTGATCAAGGCACTGGAAAGAGCCGGCAGGCTGGAGGACACCATTGCCGTGACACGGCAGGCTATCCGGATCATGCAGCAGGCAGGCCGCAATGATGTTGTGCAGAAACTTCAGAACTACCTGGCAAAACTTCAGGGCCTGAAACAGCCCTCACCGTAAGATTACCGGACATCAGTCTGGTTGATCCCCTGTGCGTGTCTTCTTCCACGCGGAAATCAGTTCCTGCTCAAATCGTTTATCTGATTTTATCCCAAGCTGTTTGGCCTTGCTGAGATAGGCAATTGCCTCCTCATACTTTTTAAGCCCGAAACAGGCAACCGACAGATTGTAGTAGGGTACCGGAAAGTCAGGTCGTATGCGTATGGTGTCCAGAAAGTACTGCTCGGCGCGCCGGAGATCGCCCAGGGACAGAAAAAGCCCGCCCACGGTGTTCAAAACATCATGGTCGCGGGGGGCAATGCGCAACGCGTGCAGGTAATAGGCCAGCGCCTGTTTCCACTGCTTCCGGCTGCGGTACAGCTCCCCTGTTTTTTTTATGATTTCAAGATTGTCCGGGTCCATGTCGGCTATGATCTTGTACTCATTGAGGGCTTCCCGGAGACTGCCTGCCTTTTCATAGGACTGTGCAAGCAGCACGCGGTATGAGATATTTCCGGGATTGAGGCCGGCGGCCCGGTCGAATTCTTTCGCCGCCGCGGCATACTCACTGTTATTGAAATAATAACGGCCCAGGTTCCAGTAATTGATGGCATTGGTCTGATTGATATTAAAACCGAAGCGTGTTACCGGTACATAGCACAGGACCACAAGAGCACCCAGGGCGGCAGTTGCCGCGGCAATGGTTTTTGTTTGTTTTTTCTTTATTATGCCGGGAATTTTTTCAAGGGCCGAGGCCGCAAGCATGATTGCGAAGGGCGCGCATATGATGCGCAGGCGTGCCGAAACATAAAAAAGAATCACCGACACACTCAGCAGAACAAACAGGTACCTGAGCAGACACATCCCGGGAGAGGTTTTGCGGACAAACAGAAAGTTTAGAACAGCAAAGGGGAAAATTACACCGAACGTGCACAGCGGCAGCCGTAACACGCGGGAAAAGCGCTGGGTAAAATAGTAGTCGGTATTGCAGGCAAACTCATAGGAGTTGCAGAACAGGGCTGCTTTCCTGCACAAAAGCTTCAGTGCCCTGATGGGGTGTTCCCTATAGAAGCCGAAAGCCCGCCGGGCCCAGAAAGCATCAGCCTGCCTGTCGGTGAGCTTCCTGCCGCTCAGCTGTGAGGCACGCTCAATGGAGTCGAGAACCTGCCGGCCGGGCATGCTTGAAACCCCCTCAACCGCCTGCATTACTCCCAGGGCCTGTGCGTGATTGCCGATGTAGAGATTGATGCCGCCGTGGAGTGTGTACGGTGAAAGGCTTTGCGCCGTCATGTAGTTATGCATGCTGAAGGGTGCAAGGGGTATGGCGCATCCCATGACAAGGAGCGCACATGATTTAAGGAGCAGGGGCCGGTTTTGCCTGAACGCGATCCAGAGCACAATCATGCATGCAGGCAGGGAAATGATGATATTGGGCCGGGCAAGGCTGGCCGCGGCAAAAAGAAAGCCCGACAAAAAAGCTGACGAAAGCTGCCGGGTGGCGACGGCGCGCAGCAGACACAGAACACTGAGTAAAAGGAGACATAGTGCTGTTGTTTCTCCCAGGGGGAGACCTGCGTAAAAAACAAGGGGCCCGTAGAGCGCATACAGCATGCCGGCAAGGATTCCCGCCCGCTGATTGGCCGCCCGCGCCGTTATCCCGGCAGCGGCAGCCGCTGAAACTGAATCGATGACCATCTGGAGGAAAACGATCGCTTTTACACTGAGCCCGGCACCAAGGTGCAGCATGGCGAGGAGAAGGGGGTACAGTATGTTGAAGTATGTATGCTCCTGAAAGAAAAAGCTGTTTTCCCACAGCTTGCGGGCGTAGTACATAAACTGGTGCAGGTCGGTTGAGTGGGCGATGAGAAAGGAAACATCATGTATTTCCATGTAATGGAGCAGGCGCACAAGCAGTGCAGCGGTAAAGACGAAGATCAGGGCCGGCTTTTCTTTCATATACCCGTTGATTTGTGTGTGAATGTGATGATTGCGTTTGAATTTTTATTGTACATGATTTGCAGTATAAAGCAATAACGACGGTTCCGTAATAAATCATTTTAATGGTCATTGCGAGTCCCGCCTTTAGCGGGACGAAGCAATCTTACAGCATATTGAAAACCGTAGGGATTGCCACGTCGCTACGCTCCTCGCAATGACTCTTTCTGAGACTTTTTTTTACGAATTTGTTAATATTTCCGCCGCACGCGGTGTTTAAAAACCAAAAGTCACGAATATGGGAACTTTCCTTTTGCCTCTACGTGCGGAGTACGGGATTTCCGGCCAACTATGACATGGAACTGTTGAGGGAAATATCGGCGGAAATTGGTGAGAAGGTGCATTTTTAGCCGGCCACAGGCCGGAATCAGGGCTTTTCGATTTTTATCCAGTCGCCGAATGATATGGATGGGTCACCGGTCTGAAGCGTATACAGCACGTGGCCGTTCTGGTTTACCGCGGCGAGATCGTCCTGGCGTGTGTCATTGTCAAAATTTCCGCACACCAGGGAGGTAAAGCTGTTTGTACCGAGGCGCTCCCAGGTACTCGCACCCTGCACATCATCGGAGTACACCACGTATCGGCTGAGGTTTATCCCGGCAAGGTCGTCCTTTGCGCCGTTTCCGTCGAAATCACAGGCAACGATGCTCAAGTATTTATTCGAGCCGCTTTTTGTCCAGCCGCCGCCTCCCGTGGGGTCCTGGGAGTATACCACGTACCGGTTCAGGTTGATGCCCGCGAGAGCTGATTCTTCTGCCGTGTCGTCGTCGGCAAGATTTGCGCTTACCACCCGGAGGAACCGGTTTGACCCGCTTCGTGTCCAACTGCCGGTAATATCGGTGGTGTAGACAACGTACTGGTTGAGGTTAATACCGGTCAGGTCTCTTTTCGTTCCATGGTCGCTTAAATCGACGCTGTTCAGGGAGGTAAATTTATTCGAGCCGCTTTTTGTCCAGTCGGTGCTTCCGGTGGCATTGTCCGTGTAAACGGCATACTGGTTGAGGTTGATGCCCACCAGGTCCTTTTCATAGCCGCTGCCGTCCAGATCCATGCTGATCATTGACGAGAATTTATTCGAGCCGCTTTTTACCCAGTCATCAAAGCTGCCTGTCGCGCTTTGCAGGTTGTACACGCAGTACTGGTTGACGTTGAGGCCGGCAAGGTCCGTTCTGTTGTCGGAATTGAAGTCACCCGAGACAACCATGGTGCATTTGTTGGTGCCGATAAGGTTCCAGGTGCTGAGATCGGTGGTGTAATAGACATATCCCCGGGTGTCGATGTACACAAGGTCATCCCGGGTGTCGTTGTCAAGGTCAACGGCATACAGATAGGGGTCGGACAGAATGTTCGAGCCGGTGAGGGGGTACAGCGAGCTGACGGCGTCAATGTCATCCTGATGGAGCCCGTCCTGTCCGTGATACGTGGGGTACATGAGGGCGTCTGAGTTGCTGCTGTGGGCCAGACCCAGCGCATGGCCGTATTCATGCATGGCAACGATTTCAACATCATTTGTGCCGGGCGTGCCGTCGGTAGACCATGACTTTGCGGAATTGAGACGGATGTCCGCATCTATAATATTGTCGCCGGCGTCATACCAGTACCATGTCTGCCCGAGTATGGTATCGCCGCTCAGTGCGCCGAAGTCACCGATATTCGTGCCGTCGTTCTGGGAATAGTCATGGCTGGTGGTGGTTCCCCCGTAGACAAAGCTGAAGTATGACGTCGACACGGCAGTCCAGGTGTTCATCGCGCTTTGAAACGCGGTGAGACTTCCCGAAGGCCCGCCGGAAGGGTTTACCAGGACGGTGGGATTCGAGGCCCATTTTACGCCGGCCAGGCTGTAGGCATAAAGTGACTGCCGGCCGGGTATGAGGCCCGCGAGAAGTATGACTATGAAATATGCTATTGTGCGATAATGCGTATGTTTCATCGGTGCTGTTTGATTTTTTCGATAAGATCATATAGGTCGATATGCATGTCCTGTTCGACGATATCCTTGTCGCGCCTGAGGACCGAAAAGCCCCCCTTGTGTGCCACACCCTCCGTGTCGATGGTATACTTGCCCTGGGCGGCACCCGTCACGTTATAAACAGCGGGCGCGTGTTTTCGGCGGGTTTTGCCCTGCGCGGCACGGAGAAACAGCAGCACTTCCTCGCCTTCCCGGAATGCGGGCTCATCGGAAACGCCCATGCCGATATCATCCACCATACCGCCGAGGTGTTCAACCTGGATGCTCAGTTCATGGGATGTGCCTGCAATGATGTCGTTTACCAGTACATCCACGACAGTATAAATGGACTTACCGTCATCGCTCCAGTACGGTTCGACACATTCAACTTCACCAACAATGATTATGTCGGAATCACGTGTAAGTCTTTGTGTGTCCAGGCCTACCATCATGGCCGGAGTGCTTGAGGGTAAAAAAATGCACAGCAATAACAGCAGGACAGGGGGGAGTACCCTTTTTAAACACGATATTTTCTGCAGCATTTTCATACCGGTAATTCTGAAAAAAATAATTGTCCTGTATTTGTCGTGCCGACAAACACGAAAACAGATTTAAAAACCGATATTGATGGCTTGGTAAAAAGTCGAAAAAATGGTCATTGCGAGTCCCGCCTTTGGCGGGACGAAGCAATCTCTGCTTGCATACGTGTTTGAAATAACTGGATTGCTTCGTCGCTTTTTTCCTCGCAATGACACAACCGGTGCCTTTTTTACGAATCCATCAGTATTAACTATATAACATCTCCGGGAATGTGGGGCAACGGGGATGTTGTCCGCTCAGGCTAGATCGTGGCTGCACTGTTATCTGTCTTTTGCGTCAAAGACCTGTAAAGCAGGCCGAACAGTACAGATGCTCCCTTATTCGACTTTTGTCCACGTACCGAAACCGGTCGTATGAACGGTATACATGACATGCTCGTTGATGTTTACACCGGCCAGGTCGTCCCGGGCGCCGTCGCCGTCAAAGTCGCCGCATACCAGTGATGTGAACCGCTCGTTGCCGATCCTTGACCATGTGCCGGTAAGATTTTCGGTGTACAGGACATATTGATTAAGGTTAATCCCTGCGAGGTCGTCTTGAGCGCCGTTTCCGTCAAAGTCACAGGCGGCAACACGCTCAAACTTGTTCGAGCCGGTTTTCGTCCAATTGCCGGTAACGTCATCGGTAAACACCACATACTGGTTCAGGTTAATGCCTGCAAGGGACTGTTCCGCTGTTTGCCCGCTGTCTGCAAGATGTATGCTTTCTATCTGCAGGAACCTGTTTGAACCGCTTTTCGTCCACGCGCCGTCGATATCGGTGGTATAGACCGCGTAGCGGTTCATGTTTATTACCACCAGGTCGTTTTTGCTGCCGCCGGCATCCAGGTCGGCTGCCGTCAGGGACAAAAACCGGTTTGATCCGCTCTTTTTCCACCCAGCATCACCGGCAATATCTTCTGCGTACAGTGCATAATTATTGCTGTTTATGCCAACAATGTTTTTTGCTGCTCCTGTCCCGCTCAAATCAATGCTTATTAACGATGTGAATTTATTGTCACCGCTTTGCGTCCAGGTGCCGAAGGTGCCGGCATCCGCCTGAAGGCAGTACATGATGTATTGACCGGTTGTTATCCCGGCCAGGTCCGTCCGGTTGTCCGCATTGAAGTCTCCGCATACCACGTGGGAAAACATACTCGTGCCGATTTGCTGCCAGGTTTCCAGGTCTGTTGTATACATAACGTACCCGCTTTTGCTTACAGCAACCAGGTCGTCGCGGCCGTCATTATTCAAATCGGCGGCCACGATACTGCTTATGTTTTCTGCCCGGACAGGGGCGGCGGTAATGACCATACATATGAGCATAAACGGTAATATTCGGGTGAAACAGCGCTGAAATCCGATTCGTTTCATAGTATCTCCATAACAGGTTGGAAACAATTATATTTACTATTAAGAAATGTAGGGTAAGGCATTACCGTTGATACCTTTATACTTATTTCGGTAATTTTCGCAAAAAATATTAATCGGCTTTTGAACCAAACATGTAGGTAAGAATATGTGGTACAAAGTCCCTGTGTCATTGCGAGGAGCAGAGCGACGAAGCAATCCCCTTCGGCATAAGCTCAGGACCACACGGTCGTTTTTCCCAATACTTACACCGGCCGGGACTGCTTCCACCCTTCCACCCTTTGCAGAAAGCTTCGGAGGACAGGTCGTCCCGCCAAAGGCGGGATTCGCAATGACCGTGTTCCCGAGCTTTTACGGGACCGTCAATGTTTTCTATTTTATACAGGAAATTTTGTAAAGAAAAGAATCGATCGTGGGTGCTAGATGTTTACTTTCAACTCGTTTAAAAATTGTCCCATTCGCAGCTGTTAAACCACCATTTTTCTTAAAACCCTTATTTTGCTATCAAAACTGCCCATATAGGGGTAAATACAGGCATGAATTCATTCTTTTGTTCAGCTATTACAGATAGTTATCCTAGCCCGACCCCGACCTGCCCCTATTATTTAGAACCTATTCAAAAATTACAAAAAAATTGAAATACGTAATTTTAAGCACGTAAAATACGTATTTTTACGTATTTGCAATTCTCGATAAAAAAATATCAAAATAAAAAGAAAATCAGATAATTATCTCAACATACCTATGACATATAAGTATTTTATAAGGGTTAAAATAGGCGTTGACACATATTGCTTTATTATATACTTTTATATTATTTATGTAAAATTTTTTTATCTTGAACACACATAACAAAAAGGCTCGACAGTACCTAGTTGACAACTACACCTGTCTTGCCTTTGACACCACACAAAAGGCAAGAAAGTTTGGAGGATTTTTTGTCTATAGTGTGGGTTTATAGCATATTTCGATAAAATTAAGTAATCGACAGATTGTAATGATGTATTTCAAGATTCCAAGTGTACGCAAATACAAAGACCAGTATCGACATATACAGAGAATTTTTGAAAACGGATTTATCGATCATTACTTCTCACGGCTTACTTCACGCGAACGTATAGTTGTTCAAAAACGTGTGGGATTCTGTGACAACAATCCCAGAAGTTTAAGAGAGATTGGTGAACAATTGGGTATTAGTCAGAGCCGCCGAGTCCATCAAATCGAAATAAAAGCTTTAATAAAGATCTATAAACAAAAGCCTACAGGGACAGATTATGTACAGTTTATTCAATGCAGGAGGGCTAAAGTAAAAGAAATGGTATTAGGTTTGACGAGACAGCTCCTATTGTAACCAGTTTTAGAAATTCTTTACGGCTTGAAATCACACATGGACAAAACAGAGAATCTTGACCGCATTTTGGACATTCCGGTTAGTGTAACTGCACAGCTTAGTAAAACAAAAATGGATCTTGGTGACATTCTTCAACTTGGCCAGGGGTCGATAATAGAACTTGATAAGCTTGCCGGTGAACCTCTTGAAATACTCGTCGGAAAGGCAATTGTTGGAAAAGCAGAGGTGGTTGTTTCAAATGAACGTTATGCTGTACGGATTGTTGAAATAAGCACTCCACAGCAACGGATAGAGAATCTGGGAATATAGGCAGAAAACAGTCTATAAAAAATTGTAAATGTTTTTTTGCCTATATGTATAGTCCGATAAATTGATACAAACATTACAATACACATCATAGCACATGTACACATATATTACTGAAACGGGTAAATAAAATGAAAATGAACTATTTGACTGAGATACGCCAGATAATGGATGAATTTGATTGTCCTAAAGATTTCCATTGTTACAGATCAGACTTTATAGACCTTGGTCAATCGAAAGTGATTTCCAGAAATGAACCGACACTGGTTTTATGTAATGGGACAGAGCCATGTAATTTTAGATTAAAACATGGTTCTGATAACTACTGCACATGTTCACTAAGGAAGTATATTGCAGAGCATTTCGGAAAATGAAAGTGTTAGAGTTAAACAGATTGAGGCTTGGCGCCGTTTGTCAAGGTAGTTGTCACCTGAAGGTTTTCATTTAAGCTGCTTTACTTATTTCTTTGTGCATGTCAGCAGGGTTCAAATAAACAGTATCAATATGATCCCAATTTCTGATACCCTTTGAC
>Ga0272442_10002599_pt1 | contig 26060 bp, 29 predicted proteins | sample SSMForm2O_FD_200262 | JGI IMG/M metagenome (GOLD analysis project Ga0272442, IMG submission 200262) | Marine sediment archaeal communities from Little Sippewissett salt marsh, Falmouth, MA, United States - SSM-Form-2O | ecosystem: Environmental > Aquatic > Marine > Wetlands > Sediment ... | reverse complement strand
GAGGGTCTTGATCAACTCCAACTGGTACAAGAGTTGCTTTGTTTCCACCATATTTATCCATTTGGACATGAAGTATGTCACCTGTTTGAACCAGTGGTGAAAAAACATGGGCCATATTACTTGATCCAGAAAATCCATAGGTTGCCTGCATTTGCGACCAATTAATCTTTTTTCCAAGAATGTAACCCAGATCCTTAACTTCTTTATTCTTTGATTGAAAATATATCCTGCATTTCTCTGGTTTTAAGCCAAGGGCGATATAATTTGGAATGTATTCATTTAAAGCAAATTCCTCTGTTTCTTTAAGACTTAGGCCTCTAGTTGCAAAGGATTCGATGTCTGCAACTGCAATGTTTATTTCTGCACCAATGCTTTGGTAATAAATTACCTGGTCAATAACCATCTTATGCCCTAGATGCATCTTGCCTGAAGGCATAAGTCCTGTCAAAATTGCCCAGGGCTTTTTTTTATCAATTGAGTCAACTATAAGATTAAACCCTCTATGGCCAAAAATTACTCCTCTTCTTAATAATTTATGTGGTTTTGGTAGTTTTTTTATTATATCTTCTGAAAATTCTTCAATTCCAAACTCATCACGAAGTCGTGAATAATCTTGATATGTTGTTGAGCTCCATGGGTCAATTTTCATCTATATCATTTATTGTAAAACAATCATCATTTCAAAAACTTACCGTTATAAAAAAAAACGCTGAGGGGGAGATTTGAACTCCCGCTCCCAGTGGGAACCGGTTTTCAAGACCGGCGCGTTAGGCCAGACTTTGCTACCTCAGCATAACTAAACAATAAGATGTGTAAATAAAAAACAGATAAAAAGAGTTTTTGTAATTTTATGATCTTAAAACGATTTCAATATTTACGCCGTCAGGGACCTGTATTCTCATGAGTTGACGAAGTGCTCTATCACTTGCATCCAGGTCAATTAATCTCTTATGTATCCTCATTTCCCAGCGATCCCATGTTTCTGTTCCTTCACCATCTGGGCTTTTTCTACAAGGTACTTTTAGATGTTTTGTTGGAAGTGGAATTGGGCCACTCATCTCAACACCAGTTCGTTCTGCAATCATTTTTATCTGATTGCAAACTTCTTCTAGTTTTTTTGCATCGGTGCTTACTAGTGATATTCGTGCTTTTTGTGCCATTGCTTAGTACTCCAAAAATTCTTTATTTTAATAAAATAAAAAAGAGAAAGAAGTTTATTTTACTTCTTCTACTTCTAGACAAACTCCTGCAGCTACTGTCTGTCCCATATCCCTAATTGCAAATCTTCCAAGTTGTGGTATTTTCTTGGATGGTTCAATTACCATAGGTCTTGATGGAACAATCTTTACAATTGCTGCATCTCCAGTCTTGATGAAATCTGGGTTTTCTTCCTTTACTGCTCCAGTCTTTGGATCCAGTTTTTTCTTTATTTCATCAAATCTACATGCAACTTGTGCAGTATAGCAGTGAAATACAGGTGTGTAACCCTTTGTTATGACTGAAGGATGATTTAATACCATGATTTGAGCGGTAAATGACTTTGCAACTGTTGGCGGGTCATTTGGAGGACCTGCTACATCTCCGCGTCTAATTTCATTTTTTGCAACACCACGAAGATTGCAACCAACGTTATCGCCAGGTAATGCTTGACTTAATTGTTCATGATGCATCTCAATTGTTTTACATTCCCCAGTTGCACCACCAGGTTTCATACTTGGTTTAAATATAAGTTGCATACCAGGTTTCATAACTCCTGTTTCAACTTTTCCAACAGGTACTGTTCCTACACCCTTGATGGTATAAACATCTTGTATAGGCCATCTTAGTGGTAGATTTGTTGGTTTTTCAGGTTCTTTAAAAGCATCAATTGCTTTTAAAATTGAGTTTCCAGACCACCAATCTATGCCACCTTTATCTTTTACATTATCTCCTTTAAATGCGGATACTGGTATATACTGGATTTGCTCATCTTTATAACCAACACTTTTTGCAAGTTTGTCAACATCTGATTTTACAGCTTCGAATCTTGCTTTGTCATATGCTGGTTTTGTATCATCCATCTTGTTTATTGCAACAATCATTTGTTTGACACCAAGGGTTCTTGCAAGAAACATATGTTCTTTTGTCTGTGCCATAACTCCCTCAGGTGCTGCAACAACAAGAATTGCTGCATCTGCTTGAGATGTTCCAGTTATCATATTCTTAACAAAATCTCTGTGTCCTGGAGCATCAATAATTGTGATATAGTATTTGTCAGTATCAAAACGTTTATGAGCTACATCAATTGTAACTCCTCTTTCTCGCTCTTCTTTAAGATTGTCAAAAATCCATGCTAGAGCGAAACTTTCTTTTCCTTTTGCTTTTGCTTCTTCTTTAAATTTCTCGACCATGTGTGCAGGGAACTGTCCAGTTTGTAACAATATTTGTCCAACTAACGTAGATTTTCCATGATCGACATGACCAATAATTACCAGATTCATGTGGGGTTTATCTGCCATAATTTTTACCTCCATTTAATTAAATTCAACTTTTCTTTATAGATTTTTTCATTTATTTTTTTTCAGATTTTGATAGCGTATACTCTTACCATATTTAAGGTTTATCCAATTTATCTTATAGATAATAATATTCTTTAGTAAAATAAAATAATTTCTAAATCTTTAATTCTTGAAATTAGTGGGCTCGGAGAGATTCGAACACTCGACCTCCGCCATGTCAAGGCGACGTCATAACCAACTAGACCACGAGCCCTTTTTTGAGCACCCAAATAACATTCATGTTTTTCTATTTTACTGATTTTAGATTTTACTATTTATACCTACATATACATCTGCACATATACCTACTAAAAACATAAATAAAGCCATATTCTATTATACTTTTTCTAACTAATGTAGGGATGCGCATGAATGGAAGGAGTATAGTTTTACAAGAAGAAAAATACGTTTTTTTTAAGAATCAAAGAAAAGAAGTTGAACTAGATGAAGGTACATTTTCAATGTGGAAATCTGAATTACAAAATAATCTTCCACAGTTTTGGGAGGCAATGAACAAATAATTATGCACTGAATTTTTTTATTTGTTAAACATTAAATACAAAAGCAGTCATACAAAAAATATTATGAAATATAAATCTCCAAATCTCACTGTTGATGGAATTATTGTAAAAAATGGAGAAATTCTTTTAATAAAAAGAAAACATTCTCCTTTTAAAGGCAAATGGGCCTTGCCTGGAGGTTTTGTTGAGTATAATGAAAAACTTGAAGATGCAGTAACAAGGGAAATTTTTGAGGAAACTGGACTTAAAACAAATGTATCAAAATTATTCAATGTTTATTCTGACCCTAAAAGAGATCCTCGCGGTCATACTGTAACAGTTGTATTTATTTTAAAAATATTATCAGACAGGATTAAACATGGAGATGACGCAGCTGATGCCAAGTTTTTTAAGTTAGATTCCTTACCTGATTTGTCATTTGATCATGATAAAATAATTAATGATTTAAAAAAGAGTTGAAAAATATGTTTTGTCCAAAATGTAAAGCATTGATGTACCCGAAAGATGAGCATTTCATTTGTAAAAAATGTGGAAATAAAATCAAAAAGAAAGGGAAAAACGTAATAGTTACAAAACAAAAGGAAAAAGAACTTGAAATTATGGATGGAAAACTTGAAGTTCTTCCTAAAACTAAGGCTTTATGTCCAAAATGTGGAAATAAAGAAGCATATTGGATTTTAAGGCAGATGAGGGGAAGTGATGAACCCGAGTCTAGATTTTATACCTGTACAAAATGCGGATATAAATGGAGAGAGGACTAAGGAAAAGTATATATATAACACAATCTTAATATAATATATCTGATATATATATTAGAAAGTTCATATATTGGGGGAATTAAATTGAATAAAGGATACAAAAAAATAACTGCAATTTTGATTACAATAACATTTTTACTAACACTTGCCTCAACAAGTTCTGCATTTTCAATAAAAAAAGAAAATCTTAACTTTGAGGAAAAAACTCAAACAGAAGAAGAATTTTTAGAAGAAACTGTCACAATCTTCAGACATGGGCTTGATGGCTCAATTAACCCTATTGAAGTTGATATCAGATACAAAGAAGGCCAGGATGTCTCAGAGGCAATCAATGAAAAATGTGATGAATTACTTCTAGAAGATAATGAAATCCAAGATTTTCTTGGAAATGTTTCAAATATAAGCATAGGTGCTTTTTGTAAAATTCAATCTAAAGGTAAAGGATTTCACTACCAAATGAAACTTTTAGGTAAAATTGCTATTAGATACATTTTATTTAGACTTGGACTACCAAGGATTCATACAATCTTAAACAAACCAGTTATTCTTTGTAAATACAAAAATGACCCTAAGGCAAATACAACAATTACCTCAATGATTCTAAAAGGTAGAAAACAATTCACAGAGGGAGACCACATTGTATTTGTTCATAGTTTTGTAGGATATACCTCTTGGTTTGGTCGTTTCTCATTTACACCTTTTAATCTATTTCCAAGGTCATTTACAGGTTATGCAAAGTTTGCAACCTGCATTCAGCTTAACTAAAAAAAATACCGTCACGGTTATAAATACAAAACGTATTAATTATTTTAAATTACATATCTTTCAGTTTGATAATTGGGGAGGATAAGAACATGTTTAATGCAAAGGTAAAATCAGAGGTACTTAAAGGTATAATTGATGTTACTTCTCCACTTGTAAATGAAGTGAAGTTAAATATTAACCCTAAAGGTATATCTCTTAGAGCTGTTGATCCAGCACACGTTGCAATGGTTGATCTAAATATTGACAGTAAAGCATTTGAGGAATTCAAGGCAACAGATATGGAACTTGGAATTGATATGGACAAACTTGCAAGTATCATGAGACTTTCAAGTTCTGGGGATATGGTTTCTCTTGACTATGATGAAGATGCAAATAGGCTTATAATAAAAATTGGGAATCTAGTAAGAAGAATGGGGCTTATTGATACCGCTGGAATGCCTGACCCAAAGATGCCAAATCTTAATCTACCTGGAAAGGTTGTATTGAAAGCATCAGAATTAAGTCAGGGAGTAAGAGCTTCTGAAACAGTATCTGATCATCTAGCACTTACAGTAAATAAAGATAATTTCGAGCTTTTTGCAGAAGGAGATACTGATACTGTTAATCTCAAACTTCCAAAAGACCTAGTTGTTGATTTAAAAACAAGTTCAAAATGTAAAAGCCTTTTTTCAATTGACTATTTCAGCAATATGATAAAACCTGTTAAGTCAGATGACCCGATCACAATTATGATCGGAAATGACAATCCTATCAGAGTTGAGTTTGATATTGCAGAAAAAAAAGGTCATGTAACATATCTTCTTGCACCTCGTATCGAATCAGAATAGACCCTGAGGTGTAAAAATAATTAAAGAAGGCAGACGCCGAAGATACATTGCATTTTCTCTATCTTGTGAAAAAGATATATTTCTTTCAAAGAGAGATATCATTTTTGAAATCAAAAAAAGTTCTATGAAGCTTTTTAATAAAAATTTCAAGGAATTTGGAATATTTCTTATAAGATTTGACGAAGGCAAAGGAATAGTTAGATGCAGGCATACTGATAAGGAAAAAAGCATTGAAATTTTAAATTCTATTGATAAAATTAAGAACAATAATTGCCAAATCAAGACCTTGGGCACTTCTGGGACTATTAAGGCACTTGTTAAAAAATATCTATAAAAAAATGCATCTGAATATGCATTTGTATATGCATGTGAATACCCAGATATGCGATAGATTATTAAAACAGTTTGTAATATCAATATTGAGTAGTGGATGGGATGCAGGATGGAGACGATACAGTTACTTCTCCAGATGTCCTTAGACCATTGATAATGAGATCTCTAAGGAGGAGTAGCGTCAGAAAAAAAATCGCCGAATATCTTTATGAGATTAGCCCAAGTGGAAGTTATACTTCAGATATTGCATATAATGTTAAGACAACTCCTACAAATGTAATTGGTGCTCTTAGAGGTATGAATACTAGGTATAGGAATGATGAGTCCTTACTTAAATTAAATCTTGTAGAGCAGGTTGAAGGGGGAAGGAATGTTAAAATCTACAAGCTTACTGATTTTGGTAAAGAAATAATTCAATCAATGAGAGAAAGAAGATAGACAATTTAGAATAAAAATTATTTCTATGTTTCAATAATCCCCAAAATCAATAAAAAACTAATTATTGTTAATATTGAAGCAAATAAAATATTAATATAAATTGTCCTAATGAAAAGCTTTGGTTCTTCGTCCTGTTTTATATAAATTGACTTTTTTTTACTAAATCTATCAAGAGCCCACGCTCCAGACGTTGAAAATCTTTTTAGTTTTAACATAATACAAATTAATATAAAATACGATATTGATATAAATAAAAAGACAAAGCCAAACAGTTGATCAATTGTCAAATTATCAAACATATCATTTGTATTTAATTATTAATTAAATTATAAGTGTTGTTAAAAAAACAAAGCCGCTGGTGGGAATTGAACCCACGACCTATTCCTTACCAAGGAATCGCTATACCTCTAAGCCACAGCGGCATTTTTGATTTTCCTGAATGCAAACAGCTTTATTTTAGTTTTTGCAAATTTGAGTGGAAAGAAAAGCTTAATTTACTTTTAGCTATTTTTAGGTTAGGAAGATTATTATGAATTCAGTTGACCTACCTGACGTACAATCAAGTCCATCCACTCAGAACTTTAAACTAACAAGAGTTGGAGTTACGGGAGTTAAAAAACTAATAAATATAAAAAGGCCAAATCAGAAAAAACCAGTTTCCCTTATTGTAAAAATCGACCTTTTTGTAGATCTACCAGCAACTCAGAAGGGAAGTCATATGTCAAGGAATCTTGAGCTTGTCTCAGATATAATTGATGAAAAGATAAGTTCACCTGTTTCAGACCTTGAGTCATTTTGTGCACAAACTGCTAAAATGCTATTAAAAAAACATGATTATGCTAACTTTTCAGAGGTAAAAGCCGAAGCTGACTATTTTTTAGAAAGAAAGTACCCTTCGGGAAAAAAAGGCCTTGAACCCTTTAAACTTGTAGCAGAGGCACGTGCAAAATCAAGTGGAGAGATAAAAAAACTCATTGGTGTAAAGGTAATTGGAATGACTGCATGCCCCTGTGCAAGAGAGATTATTAAAACAATTGGAAAATACAAAGATAATTACATCCCACCAACTCATAATCAAAGGAATATCACAACACTTATGATAGAAGTACCGGGGGATAATAAAATTGTAGATGCAAATGACCTAATTGATATTGCAGAGAAATCATTTAGCAGTCCAACCTATGGAATTCTTAAGAGAAAAGAAGAAGGTCAGCTAGTATATGATGCTCATAAAAATCCAAAATTTGTAGAGGACGTTGTAAGAGATGCTTTACACTCTATATTAAAAAAATACAGGGATTTACATGATGAGGTAATGGTTGTTGTGAGAAGCGAAAGTGAAGAATCAATCCATAAACATAATGCTTTTGCAGAGCGTGTTACAACCCTTGGTGAGCTAAGGAAATAATTTTATGAGATATTCAAAAGAAATAAGAGAGATACTAAAAGATAGCGGCCAAACCTATTTTTTCCTATTAAAGATAATGATTCCAATATCTATAATTGTAAAGATATTAGAAGAACACGGCGGAATAGAAATTATTGGTAGATATCTTGGACCTATGATGGGGACAATCGGTCTTCCTGGGGAATTTGGCCTTGTTTTTGCAACTGCAATGATTGTAAATATCTACGGTGCACTTATCGTATTCTTTACTCTATCACTTTCATATACCTATACTGTTGCCCAAGTGACAATTCTTGCATCAATGATGCTTATAGCCCATACCCTTCCAATTGAGGCAAGGATTGCACAGAAAGCAGGGGTAAGGCTTTGGTTTACACTTGCTTTAAGAATAATTTCTGCTTTTTTCTTTGCAATAATTTTAAATTTTATTTTTACTTTTTTTAATCTCTTTGAAGAAAAAAATATCTTAATATGGATGCCTGAAACAATTGACCCCTCCTTTACAAGCTGGGTAATAGGCCAGATTAGCTATTATTTGATGATTTTATTGATAATATTAAGCCTGATGACGCTTATGAAGATACTTAAAACAACAGGTTATATTGACAAGATAAATAACTTTTTAAAACCAGCAATTGAGTTTTTAGGTATGAACAAAAACGCAGCAATACTTCCCGTTATTGGGATGACCCTTGGACTTGCCTATGGCGGCGGGCTTATTGTAAAAGAAGCAAAAGGAAAGTTAATTTCAAAGAAGGATGCCTTTTTATCACTTTCTTTCATGGGACTTTCCCACAGCCTAATTGAAGACACAATTCTAACCCTTTCAATTGGTGCATCGATATTTGCAATACTTTTCGGGAGGATTTTTTTTACGATATTAATTTTGTTTTTTATTGTAAAATTTGTAAATATTTTATCCAAAAAAACATTTGAGAAATATTTTATGAACTATTGAATTGAAAAGTATTAAAAATATTTTATAATTACATCATTCTATGTCAAAATATAAGATTGCTTGGTTACCCGGAGATGGTGTTGGAAACGATGTCATGGATTGTGCAAAAATAATCCTTGATGAAATCAACCTTGATGCTGAATATATCCCAGGAGATGTTGGATGGGAATTTTGGAAAACTGAAGGAAACCCTCTACCAGAAAGAACAATAAAAATTCTGAAGGAAACAGATTGTTGTCTTTTTGGTGCAATTACCTCAAAGCCAAAGGAGGAAGCAGAAAAAGAACTTGTCCCTAAACTAAAAAATAAAGGCCATGTTTATTCAAGTCCTATTGTTGGACTAAGACAGCTTCTAAATCTTCATACAAATATGCGTCCTTGTAAGGCTTTTGAGGGAAATAAACTAAATTATAGAGATGACATAGACCTAGTTGTTTTTAGAGAAAACACCCAAGGCCTTTACGCAGGTGTTGAGTTTTACCCTGTTCCTCAAAATGTTTTTGATGCAATGATGACGCATAAAAAAATGAGCAAATTCAAAGATGAAGCCCTTGATGATCTAGCAATTTCAACTCGTATTTTTACAAGAAAGGGCTGTCAAAGCATTGTCCGTCAAGCATTTGAATATGCAAAAAAGCAGAATAGAAAAAGTGTAACCATTGTTGAAAAACCAAATGTTATTCGTGAAACTAGTGGGCTTATGGTAAGGGAGGCAAGAAAGATTGCGAAAGAATATCCAGGGATAAAACTCTGGGAGACAAATGTTGATGCAATGTGTATGTGGCTTGTAAAAAACCCACAGGACTATGATGTACTTGTTTCCTCAAACATGTTTGGAGATATAATTTCAGACCTTGCAGCCCAGCTTGTAGGTGGTCTTGGTTTTGCTGCAAGTGGGAATATTGGGGATTCATATGCAGTATTTGAGCCAACCCATGGTTCTGCTCCAAAATATGCAGGCCAGTATAAGGTAAACCCTATTGCTATGATCCAATCTGTAAGACTTATGCTTGAGTGGCTTGGGGAAAGAAAAGATGCAGAGAAAATTTTGAATGCAATTGCAAAAGTAATCAAAGAAGGAAAGGTAAAGACCTACGACCTTGGCGGCAAGAACACATCCCTTGAGGTTACAAAAGAAATTGCAAGAAAGCTATAAAAATAGTAATAAAAAAATCTTTATACGCCAATCAGTTACCCGTGATAAATACTGGGGATTATTTTATGGTTAAGAAGAAAGTAATTATTATGGGCGCAGCTGGCAGAGATTTTCATAATTTTAATGTGTATTTTAGAGATAATAAAGACTATGAGGTTGTTGCATTTACAGCAACTCAAATTCCTGATATCCATGGGAGAAAATATCCGCCTGAACTATCAGGGGCCCTTTATCCAAATGGTATTCCAATCTATGCAGAGTCTGAGCTTAGAAAACTAATAAAGGAAAAAAATATCGACGAAGTTGTTTTTGCTTATAGTGATGTAACTAACTCCTATGTTATGGAAAAATCAGCGATTGTAAACTCTGCAGGTGCAGATTTTGTTTTAATGGGCACTGAAAACACAATGATAAAGTCAACAAAACCTGTAATTGCAGTATGTGCTGTTAGAACTGGTTGTGGTAAATCTCAAGTTTCTAGAAAGATATTTGAAATTCTTAGAAAAAAGGGAATTTCTGTTTCTTCAATTCGTCATCCAATGCCTTATGATGAAGACCTTAACATGCAGAGATGCCAGAGATTTGCATCCTATGAGGACCTTGATAAATACAAAACAACAATTGAGGAAAGAGAGGAGTATGAACCCTATATTGATATGGACGGAATGATCTATGCAGGAGTTGATTATGAAGATATCCTTCATGAAGCCGAAAAAGAGTCAGATGTCATAATCTGGGATGGGGGGAACAATGATTTCTCATTTATCAAGCCTGACTTATTAATTACAATTGCAGATCCTTTCAGAGCTGGCCATGAACTTAGTTATTACCCTGGTGAGATAAACGCAAGACAGGCAGATGTTGTAATGATAAATAAAGTAAACACTGCTGATAAAAAGGACATTGAAACAGTTGAAAACAATATTAAAAAGATAAATCCAGACGCAGAAATAATCTATGGAATTTCTGATGTATTTGTTGATGATAAAGAAAAAATCAAGGGTAAAAAGGTCTTAATTTTGGAAGATGGACCAACTGTAACCCACGGGGGTATGAAGTTTGGGGCAGGAATGGTTGCTGCAAAAAACTCAGATGTTGGCGAGATCATTGACCCTAGAAAATATGCAGTGGGCTCAATTGTTGATACATTTGAAAAATATGGTCATTTAGAATCCGTACTTCCAGCAATGGGCTATGGTAAAAAACAAATCAAAGAGCTTGAGGAAACTATCAACAAGACCGATTCTGAATATGTTATAAGTGGTACACCTATTGATATAACAAGGGTTCTTAAATCAAAGAAACCAATTGTAAGAGTAAGATATGGTGTTGGCGAAAAAACAGGAAAAGAGCTTGAAGAATTGATAAATAAGTTTATTGACAAAAATCTATCTTAATTTTCCACCTTCAAGGGCAAATTGTGCAATAAGGGACTCAAGCTGGATATGGGCATTACTTCCCTCAGTTATTCTAAATTCTATTTCTCCTGCCTTGTCAATTAGTTTTATCTTATTTATATCAGGTATTGCAAGGTCATAGATGCTCTGGTGGATCTGCTTGATGATATCCTCACCAGATAGCCCATATTTTATCAAAAGATCATATAGATTGTTTCTTGCAGCCATAAAATCCCCTGACAATGCTGTATTTATTAGTTTTTTGACATCCTCAGGTTTTGCAGTTGAACTTGTCTCATATAACAGTTCTGCAGTTATCTTTTTATCTATAGATGCACCAACCTGCAATGTATTTATTGCCTTTCTAAGGTCTCCCCTTGAAATAAAAATAAGGGTTTCAAGACCGTCTTCGGTTATTTGTAGTTTTTCAGTTGAGGCTATCTTTCTCATATATTTTTTAATATCATTTTCTTTTATTGGTGAAAACCTAAAAACAGTGCATCTTGACTGAATGGGCTCAATTATCTTTGATGAATAATTAACAGATAAAATAAATCTACATATCCTTGTATATTTCTCAATTGTCCTTCTAAGTGCTGACTGTGCATCAGGAGTTAGAGAGTCTGCCTCATCAAGAAAGATTATCTTGAAATCTGAATTTCCAATTGGTGCAGTCCTTGCAAAATCCTTTATTTTTCCCCTAATGATTCCTATTCCTCTTTCATCACTTGCATTAAGCTCTATAAAATTTTGTTTCCAGGAATCTTTATAAAGTTCTTTTGATAAGGCAAGGGCAGATGTTGTCTTACCTGTTCCAGCAGTACCTGCAAACATAAGATGAGGAACATTTTTTGTCTTAACATATGCTTTTAATCGTTCTATTATTTCATCTTGACCTACAACTTCATCAAGAGTTTTTGGCCTGTATTTTTCTACCCAGATTTCCTCCATATGTCTTCATAGGGTAATATACTTCATCTCTTAATGTTTTTTGTTTAAGATTTTACTAATTGTATCTATTAATTTGTCAATATCTTGTGAAAATCTGTGATCGTCATCCAAATAATATAATTTAGCTTCTTGTTTTTCTGCAAATAACTCTGACCATTTATTTGGAACAACACTATCTTGCCTTCCAATAATTATTGATATCTTTGCATTTATCTTATTTTTGAAAAGTTCTTCATCTTTCATATCTTTAAGGATTCTTTGAGGCATGTCCTTTATTTTTTCAATATCAAAGTAAGGTGGTATCAATGCAGGATTAAGAAGGATTATCTCTTTGATAAAAGGCTTTTCTAATGAAGCTTTTGCAGCAAGAAAACCACCAAGTGAAGAACCAATTAATATAGGCTCAGAGTCCATTTCAATTATTTTATAAATTTTATCAAGACAATCAGATATAACTAGATCTTCAGGTGGACAAGACCTGTATCTAATGGCACTTGCCCTAAACTGTTTTTTAAAAATTGATCCTTTTTTACTATTAGGCCCTGATTGATATCCATGGATATAGTATAACATTGCTTGTCGACAAGATTTATTTGTTTAATTTATTTTACTATATTAAAAGTCATTTCTTCATTATCTCAACAAAGACCTTCCTAGACCTTGGGCCGTCTCCTTCAAAGAAAAAAACATGTTGCCATGTACCAAGGACAAGTCCTCCATTATTTATTATTATGTTTACAGATGACCCAATCAAACTTGATTTTATGTGTGCATCGCTATTACCCTCCATATGTTTATAGTTCTCATTTTCAGGTATTTTTTTGTTAAGTGAGTTTAAAATATCAGTTTTTACATCAGGGTCAGCACCTTCATTTATTGTAACTCCTGCAGTAGTATGGGGAACAAAAACAGTAAGAATTCCTGAGTCAATCTTTTCATTTCTAAGAATTTCTTCTATTTGCCTAGTAATATCAATCATTTCATTTTTATTATGGGTCTTGACAATTATTTCTTTCATAACAGACAAATTATTGAAATGACTCTTTTAATAATTTTGTTTAAAACTAGATCTTTTTTAAAAAAGATTATTACTCTTTATCTGTTTCAGACCAAAAAAAAGTGAAAATATGAAACTTAAGCCTGATGCAATACTATTTGACCTTGATGGAGTCTTAGTTGACTCATTTGATGCATGGCTTGCATCTTTAAATGATTCGTTTACTATACTTAAAAGAAAGGAAATTTCAAGAGAAGAGTTCCTAGAAATTTATTGGGGATATGATCTTTATTCAAACATTAAAAGAATGAATCTTCCAGAAAACGTAGGTGAACTTTGTAATAAAAAATATGAAGAGCACATTGAAAAAGTCAAAATTATTCCAAACGCAAAACAAGTACTTGAAAAATTAAAGGATTATAAAAAAGCAATTATTACAAATACCCCTAGGTCAAGTGCTATTAAGGTATTAAAAAAATTTTATATCTATAAAGAGTTTGATTTTGTATTAACAAGTGATGATGTAAGAATTGCAAAGCCTGACCCAGAGATTGTTTTAAAATCCTGCAGAAAATTAAAGATCGATCCAAGAAAGGCATTACTAATCGGGGATACTGAAAGCGATGTTAATGCAGGAAAAGCAGCAGGCTGCAAGGTCATTGGAATAAATATTGATGCAGATTATAAGGTTGAAAACATTTCTGAAATAGTCAAACTAATTTATACAAATAATATTAAGTAGGAATATATTATTGCAGAAATGGGGGAAAGTTCATGGAAGATATCGAATTGATTGAATATAAAGAACTTGATTTGTCAAATAGTATGCTTGTTGTTGCATTTCCAACTGTTGGACTGATCAGCTCAATTGCTGGTCATTTTATAATTGATTCATTAAAACTTGAAGAAATTGGTGCAATTATTTCAAAGGAGTTTATGCCTGCAACAGTTATTCATAAATCAAAGGCTTCTCCGCCTGTTAGAATTTATGCAGGTAAAAAGAAATGCGGACCTGAGGGAAGCTGCGAACAATTAGTTGTTATTATTTCTGAATTCATGCCGCCTTATAATATCATTAAACCACTTGCCGACATTATCCTTAATTGGGCTGAAAACAAGGGTGTTAAATCTATTGTCGCCCTTGAAGGAACCCATGCTGTTGGTGAAAACAAAAAAGAGCTTGATGTATATGGCATTGCAAGTAATGAAAGTATTAAGCATGAGCTCAAAAAGTTTAAAATTAAGGATATTACAGAAGGTATGATCACTGGTGTAAATGGTGTCTTGCTTTACCAAGGTGTCCTTTCAAACAAGGATGTAATCTGTCTTTTATCTGAGGCAAATTCAAAGTTTCCAGATTCAAGGGCTGCAGGAAAACTTCTAGGAAAACTTGATGTAATGCTTCCTCAGATAAAAATCGACCCTAAACCTTTATTTAAGGAGGCAGAGGAAATCGAAAAGAGGATAAAAAAATACCTCAAACAGTCAAAGCCTACTGCTCCAGGACTTCCACCTGTTCCAAATCAGATGTACGGTTAAAAAGTGATAGAAATGGTTTCAAGAGAAGAGATTCTAAAGACAGTCTATGATAAGGCATACAAATATGAAGCTGAAATTGGCAGTTGCCCTCAATGCGTTCTGTCAGCAATTTATGAAACACTTGAAATTTCTGGTCCTGAAACAATCAGGGCATCTGATGGCCTAGCAGGAGGAACTGCGCTTTCTACAGAGGGTACTTGTGGTGCCCTTGTTGGCGGAATACTTGCAATAAGCTCTGTTGTTGGAAGGACTTATGAAAAGTTTTCAAAGGGTGAGAGTAAGAGAAGGGTTTTTCAATATTCTATTAAGCTTTACGATAAATTCCTTGAAAAATATGGGTCCATTGTCTGTAAAAACGTTCATAAAAAGCTTTTTGGAAGGTCCTATAATCTTCTTGACAACAAGGAATACTCAGAGTTTGAAAAAGCTGGTGCCCATGTTGATAAATGTCCTATGGTTGCAGGTGATGTCGCAAGATGGGCAGCTGAGATAATTCTTGATATAAAAAAGTAAAAGACATATATTTTGTGTTATACAGTTTTTTTTATCTTATATAAATACTATTTTTTACAAATTGTAATTCTGTCACGATATCTTTATATATCACTTATTGACACATTATAACATGATAATAAATATCAATATGAAGGATGGTGAGAAAAAATATGGAAAAAATGGTAATTGCCGGAGCTGTTGCAACTGTAATAATTGCAGCAGCAACATATAGAATGGCAGCATGTCTTTAATTTTTTTTTATTGTCTATAATTCAGGCATGCAACGTAATTTATAAACTTTTTCAGTTATAAAAAATGATTGTTTTTTTATTGAACCAGAAAATTTTGTGTTAATATCATCAAGAATTTCCATTAATTCATCAAGTCTATTTACTACAAACTCCGGTTCTAAATCAGACCAGCCTATAGCAAAGTTCATAAATTCAAGACTAGGCATTTTACTTAAATAATCTGAGATTGGTTTTTTCATTTTGTGATTCTTTAGGTAGATATCTATCTTATAATTTTTTAACCCTAATTTATCATAATCAATATCTATCCTAAATGCATTAATTATTTCATTTTTAACAAGATTTTTTATTCTATAGTTAATGCTTTGTGAGGATATATCAAATTTTTCCCCAAGTTCAACCAGTGAAGCTCTTGCGTTTACAGATAATTCATTTAAAAGTTTATAGTCTATTTCATCAATTTTTACTGAGTCTTCACCACAAGCAATTCTGAACATCTCTCTATTTTTACTATCATCATTATTTGGTAAAAGATATGATTTCCTATATACGTTAGCCTGAATATAAATAGAAATGTCAAATTTGTCAAAATATTTTTCATAGTTATCAAGAGTTTTATCCCAAAAGTGATAAAATTCATAGATACTTTTTACCCATATCACAACATCAAGATCAATACCACTTTTTATTGAAGCAACTACCCATGAATTTTTATAATTTACAAAATAATTTATAATCTCCTGTTTTTTCTTAGGAGTTACATCTCTAAAATTTAAGTAAATTCTAAAAACATTATAGCCTAATTTAAATGTGTTAATATTTGCCCAATATTGGGTAATTATTCCTTCATCCTCAAGTTTTTTTATCCTATAACCAACTACATCCCTACCCAGACCTACTTTTTTTCCAATCTGACTATTTGATTGTCTACAATTCAGATCAAGCTCATAAAGAATCTTTCTATCTTTTAAATCAAGTTTTACCATCTTTTCCTAAATAAATATAATTTATAACTAATATTTTAGTATTATGTAAAAAACATATTTTAGTTAAATATATAAATAAATAATCCATTGAAAGCCTAGGATGAGGATGCAGGACAAAAAATCAATACTACTTTTATCAATGCCATTTGCAGAGACAAGTATCCCATCAATCCAGCTTGCATTACTTGAATCATATCTAAAAACAAGAGAAATTGATGTAAAATCAAAAAATCTATATCTAAAAGCTGCAGAGATTTATGGATTAATAGGCTATAACAATCTTATCAATAGTCCAAATGACTCATATATTGCCCAGATGAGCTTTTCAAAATACGTATTTCCTGAGCATTTCAACAAAAATATTGACAAGTTCAGATTTTTCTATGAAAACAAAATGAAAAATGAAGAACTCTTTTCATTTGAAGAATACATTGCTAAAACAGATGAATTCTATGCCTGGGCTATCAATCAAGATTTTTACAAAGACTATGACATAATTGGCTTTTCTCTAAATTACGGACAGTTTTTACCTTCAATTTCAATTGCAAAGAAAATAAAAGAAAAATACCCTGAAAAAAGAATAGTTTTAGGTGGAAGCACAACAATAAATGAACTAGGAAAAAAGATACTAGGCGTCTTTTCTTTTATTGATTTTATTGTCTCAGGTGAAGGCGAAGAAGCATTAAATCTTTTAGCAAGAGAAGAATACAATTACAAAAAAATACCAGGTCTGATATATAGAGAAAAAAAAGAGATATTTTGGAACCAAAATAAAGAATACATTGATTTAAACAACTTGTCCTACCCTGATTTTCAATCATATTATGAAGATATAAATTCAAAATCTGCAGAAATTAAACAATATTTTTCTTTGTTTGGCCGCCTCCCTATTGAACTATCAAGAGGATGCTGGTGGAATAAATGCTCCTTTTGTAATATCTCTTCATACAACAAAAAATACAGAGAAAAGAAAATCAAACGTTTTATTGATGAGTTAAACTATCTATCTGAAAAATATAAGATGCTTAGCTTTCAGGTGATTGCAAACACCCTACCTCAAGCAGATTTTAAAAGATTCTGCCAAGAAATAATCAATCTTGAAAAAGATTTTGACTTCTATATTGAGGCAAGGGCTGGAAGGCTTAAAAAAGATGATTATACTTTACTTAAGAAAGCAGGTTTTAATACTATTCAGACAGGAATTGAAACCTTTAGTAAAAACTATATCAAAAAGATGAATAAAGGAGTAAGAGTAATTGATAATATTGCAGCCCTTAAGTTTTGCAGAGAAAATGAAATTAGAAATATTTACAATATAATAATAAACTATCCAAATGAAGAAAAAATTGATTTTTTAGAAACAAAAGATACAACTGATTTTTTAAAATCATATATTGATCCTCCTCAGATAAGTAAATATCTAGTAGGTTATCAAAGCCCTATATACAATCAATACAAATCTTATAACATCAAAGACTTTGAAGCAAAGATTATTGATACGATAATCTACCCTGAGAAAATTCTTAATGAAAACTTTTATTTCTTTTCTCAGTTTAGAAGAAAAGAAGAAATTAAGGAGAACAACTGGAAAGAGCTAGTATCTAACTGGAATAAAGAAAGAAAGGAGAGGAAGATAGAGGCAATAAATCAAAATAAACTTGTTGACAAATACGTTTTTTATTATATAGATGGAAAGAATTTTATAAAAATATATGACAAGAGATTTGGACAAAATGTAATGATATATATATTAAACAAGGTTGAAAGGGATATATTCATGGCATGTGAAGAACTAATTTCTCTTGGAGAATTAAAAGAAAAAATTTCAAATATTACTCAAAAAGAATTGGTTAGCATTTTAAATGATATGCTTGAAACTAAAATCATTTTTAATGAAGATAATTTATATTTATCATTACCATTGAATTACAGCAAGCTTTCAAATCTTGAAAAAAGCAAAAAACAAGAGCAGTTTTCTTTTTCTCAACGTCAGATAATAAATAATTAAGAGCTTAACAGATTTTATTAAAATTCTTACAAAAATAAAAAAAAATTGCCGATTTTAGAATTTTGTAGGAATTTCTTGGAATGGGGCTTTATGTCTGGATGCTAAATTCTTTAATTGGGGTTAATGAAATGAAAGGAATAAAAGAAATGAATTTGAAAGAAGCAATTCAACTCTACAAAACTGTAGGCCCTAGAAATGCTGATTTCCTTTTCAATTGGCTTTATCAAGTTTATGATAAAACTTACTTGCCTTCAATTGACGATGAATATAAAGACAAACTTGCTCTTATAAAAACAAAATTATGTATATTTGATGTATTAGTTGATGACCTTGCAGATAATGCTAAGCTAAGAAATAAAAGATTACTTGATAAAGCAGTTAGAATTCCACACAATGGAACAAAATCATACAAAAACAAATATCTTGAAGTAACAAGAATTATCTGGCAAGACTGCATTAATTCAATTAAGAGTCTGCCAAGATATGATGAGTTCAAAGAAATATTCTTCTTTGACCTAGAACAAGTTATGAATTCGATGAAATATAGTTATTTAATCAACACATCTGATTTTTCAAACTTTACAGAGGATGAAATGTATCTAAACCATGGTGTCATGGTTTTACTACATTGCGACATTGATTTAATGTGCTCACCAGAATTTGATTATGAAGAACTTGGTAAATTAAGACCGATAATTCATTCTGTTCAAGATGTAGCACATATTGGAAATATGATGAATACATACCCTAAAGAAATTAAGGAAGCAGATTTTTCTAGCCCAATAATTTCTATGGCAATAAGAGAAGGATTAATTGAGAAGAACACAGTAATAAATGATCCAGAATATTCACTTGCTTGTGTTCAACCATTGGTTTCAAAATTTGAAGAAAGAATGAAGGAAAATTTAATAAAAATTGAGAAAAGAGCAGATGATATAGAAACTGTAGATATATCAGATTTTTATGAAAGGCTAAGAAATGTTTGGGTGGCATTTTTAAACAGAGAACAGTATTGGATAGATTCTGAACAAAAGTCAAAAATAATTATTAAAGAATAGTTAATATTATAACCTACATTCTTACCCACTTAACTAAAGGGCTTGGCGAAAAAGAAGATATTGGTGAAAAAATAGATTCTGAATAATATAATTTAATTATCTCAGGAATTAATCTGGTAATAGATAGTTTATTTATTCCATCTTTATATGATATTTCATGAAGAAATATTTTACCAATTGTCTTAAAAATATCATTATTTTGTTTACATATTTTTACGATTAATTCACGATGCTTATCAGATCCATAAAGTTTTTTTTGTATATTTAATGCATAGTTGCTTACTTCTTTAGTTAAATGAGAAATTGATAAAGTATAATTCTCCAATAAAGAAACTTTATTTTCAAAATATTTTTTTGTACAATCAGCAGCAATAATACCACTATCCAATGCATATGGAATTCCTTCACCTGACATTGGACTTACAAGACCCGCTGCATCACCTAATAATATAACATTATCTTTACCTAAAGGTCTTACAGCTCCACCAAATGGAATCAACGCTCCAAAAAATTTTTCTATTTTATTTGAAAATCCCTTATCTTTGATAAATTTCAATAAAATATTTTTTAATGAAATTTCTGGATTTTGAGCAATATTTAAATAAGTTCCCACGCCAATGTTTAGAGTACAAGCATTTTTTTTAGGAAAAATCCATGCATAACCTTCTTTAAGATATGATAAATCTAGATAAATCATATCATTATATTCTTCAATTTCACTTTGATCAGCTTTTACCTCAGTTTCTAAACAAAAACCAAGTTTTGATTTATCATATTCGATTCCTAATTTTTTCCTAACTAAAGAATTTACTCCATCCGCACCAAAAACGATTCTAGCAGTTTTTTTTTCATTTTTAGTTTTTATTGCATAATAATTTTTATTTTTTTTAATATCAATAATTTTATGATTTTCAAAAATTTTTGCTCCAGACAATTCAGCTTTTTTTGTCAATAAAAAATCAAAATCTTTACGATAAACCCCCCATCCCATAATCATATCTAAATAACAGCTAGCCAACTGATTTTTATAACCTAATTTAAATCCTTTGTATTCTTGGAGAGCAACTTCATTAATATTAATATCTAACCTATCCAGAGCTTTTTTACATCTTATAGCTACTCCACCACCACATGCCTTAAAGCGAGGTAAAATTTCCTTTTCAAAAATTGCTACTTTGAAACCATAATCCGCAAGTATTTTCCCAGCTGCACTTCCAGCGGGCCCGGCTCCAATAATAGCAACATCGTACATAATATCTAATAGAAATATATTTATATAAATAGTTTTTTATTTATATTTTCTAAAAATGCAAAAATTTGTAAAGATTACCAAAAGATTAAAGAATATTTTATAGTTATGATTATTTGGGATGTAATACATATGCTAAATGCAATATCGTTATTATCTTTAACTTCATTTATTGTATGTATATCCGTAGGATTAATTGTATATTTTGAAGAAGTTAGATATGTTTTTGATAATAAATTAGGGAAAATATTTACTTTATTATGTTTATCATTAGCTTTTTTTTGGGCAATAATAGAGTTTGGTTATAGGAGTGCAAATAACTTTGAGACCGCATATTTTTGGGTAAAACTTAATATTATGTGGTATTTTGTAATATCTTTTTTATTACATTTCTCTTTAGTTTTTACAGAAAACTACAAAATTCTTAAAAATAAATTGACATATGTGATTATATATGGTCCAGCGTTAATTTTTTTAATTATTGATCTTACAACAAATGAATTGATGACAATTCCATCAAAAGAATATTGGGGATGGTCTTATGGTTTACCAACAAATGGAATGCTCCATAGTCTTTCTTCCAACTGGGCAGCATTTAATTCAATCTTTTGTTTATATATATTTGTCGATTATATTATTAAAACTCGCCATACAAATAAAAAAAAACATGCGGGTTATGCAATAGTTGGAGTATTAATTCCAATAGCAATTGGACTTCATACAGAATGGTTATTTCCTTTACTTAGTATTAAATTTCCAGAATTAATCGTTCCTGCATTAACATCTGGTTTTGTAATTATATGGTATAGTATTTGGGTCTATGAACCAATAAAAAACAAAAAAAGATATAATACAATAAGAAAAGAAGTTGATATTTTATTCAAAAAAATAAAAAAAAGAGATACGAAATTATTATGAGCTAAATTCTAACCCAATGAGTTGTTATTGTTTTTCTGTTATTTATAGTTAAAGTTTTATTTTTTTTATGTAAATTTTGTGTATTAGCCCAATATTTTTCTCTGTTTAAAAAATCATTCCATACTTCTTTTAATCTTTCATAAAAATCGTTAATATTTATACTATTAATGTTATTTGATAAAAATTTGATTTTATTAAGATTGTTCTCCATACGTTCTTGAAAACGTAAAACAAGAGGCTCTAATCTTTTATATGCATAATCAGGATCTTGAATAACTTTATTTTTATCAATTAAACCTTCTCTTATAGCCATAGAAATTATAGGGCTAGAAAAATCAGCTTCATGAATCTCTTTATGATACGTATTTAGCATATTGCCTATATGAGCGATATCCTGAACATAATGTAAAATTGGTCTTAATTTACCAAGTTCTTCATATTTAAAACTGGGTGAACACATTAAGTCCATATCACAATGCAAAATAACCATGACACCATGATTTAAATACATTTTATCCTCTTGATAATTAGAAAAATTTGAAGTATTAATTAAAAAACTATATCTCATTGAATTCATAACTTGATCTAAATCAAAAAAGAAAATATCTTTGAACTCATCGTAACGAGGATATTGTTTTATAGATCTGATACAATCATCCCAAATTGTTTTTGTTACATTAAGATAAGCTTCATTATATTTGTTAGAATTACCCATAGGAATCTTAATTGCTTCTTTTAATAGACGTTTATTTCTGATTTTTGAATTATCTGCTAAATCATCGACCAATACATCAAATATTGTTAATTTTGTTTTATCTAATGCTAATTGATTTACATAATCTGGTAGTATAGATGTTAGATATGTTTTATTATATATTTTATATAACCAAGGAAAAAGAAAATCAGCATTTCTAGGGCCTACAGATTTATATAATTCAATTGATTGATTTAAATTAATCATTTTTTTCTTCCGACCTATTTAAGTAATTTTTTATATCCTCTGTATCAAATGACATAACATTAAATGAATAAACTCTTGCAACAGCAGGATTATTTGGTGTGCTAGTATTTTCATTTACAGGACAGACCATTAAATAAGGAGTATTTTTAAAATTTTCATCTATTTTTTCTTTAATTTTATAAGATTTAGAGCCAAGGGTATTAAGCAAAATAAATGACGAAGTCATGAATAAAAAAGGCAAATTTAATTTTTCTCTAAGTGTAGAGTCAATAAGATCAATAATATGTTTACCAGTTATCGAGAGAATCTTAATTTTTTTACCACGTATTTTATAACCTAAATAGACATTATCTCCAAAGAATCCTCCTACACCAGAGATATATCTTTTATCTTCTTCAAAAGTTATTGGAAAATAATTAGATGTTCTATAATAAAACGGACCTAAATCATTAATTTGTTCATCATTGATATCTAACGCCTTTAATATTTGTTCTTTTGCAGGTCGGTTATCAAGAGATTTAATAATTCTACCATCTTTTGTTGAACTTGTAACTCTAAGGGTTTTTTTAGTTTCTATTAAGTTTATATTTGTTTTGAGATAAATAGGTAAACTTGTACTACAACCTAATGCAACAATTGAGTTTGTAAATACATGTTCTCCAATAAATTGAAAATTGTCTAGCATATCTCCAGAGTCAAGAGTTGAGCCTCCAATAATATAATAATCAGGTATATTTTCACCTAAATTATCAATTATCTCTTCCTCTTTTCCTAATCCATAACCAATTATTGGAAATAATTTCATACCGATGTGAGTTGCAATCCATCCAATATATTTAGATTTAATAATTTGGACCCTGCCAATAAAAGGTAGATTAGGTAATTTTCCTGCAGATATCATATTAATTAGCAATTTATTTTTATAATTGCTATTTTTTAACCCTTTTTTTATCATTTCTGCAACTGATGTTGCAGATCTTTTTGGATTTCTACGAGAATATTTTCCAACACCTAATGTTAAGTCGATATTTGGAGATGAAACTGCTAATGCAGTTACTCCTCTTGAAAAACAACCATAATTATTAATAAAACTTGCAATAGTACCACCAATTAAAGGCGTATTTCTTGGAAGAACATCCCATACTCCATTTAGTAATTCCTTAAAACCTCCATGTTTTTTGTAATGTATTGTTGAAAACAGTAAAATAAAACTAGGAGGCATTTTTAATTTTTCAATAATATTTTTTGCAACGTCTCTTCCAGCCTCTCTTGCATCCCATTTTCTTGAAAGACCTATAGAAACCTCTAGATTAGACTGGTTAAGATTTCTCATATTTTTGCATCCCGTCCAATAACCAGTATTATATATAAATAAAAAAAGTTTTCTAATATTATAGATTGACTAAGCACTCATTGGAGTTTCTTTTTGTTCCAAAATCTTTAAAATTTTTCTTCTTGCATTTTCCATTTCAATTTCAATTAAACCTTTATTAGCAAGAGCAGGAATAATTGCAACTAATGCATTTTCAGTATCAGGAAAAACATAAAAAAGTGCTTCATAATCTTGCAATCTAAACTCTATTTCACCAAGACCTGCTTGAGAATATTCTCGTATTACAACAAATACATCATTCATTGCCCGTTTTATTATGTCCCAAATCTGCATAACTTCTTGTTTAAATAGTTCTTGATCAGGCATTACACTTATCATAGTCTGACTTGCAACCATACAAGCAAGAATTTCATCATAATTAAGCAAGTCATTTAAGACATCAAGTATTGGATCATCTTGGGCTATTATTACCACCTATTAACATTATAAAAACTTAATTCCACCTTCAGAAATGGATATATCCTGGGGTTTTAATGTATGCTTTGTTGCCCTCATCTTTCTAATCGTTAACTTTCTTCTATCCATTGTGACATCAAGGTCCATAAGTAAAATTCCATCAACCAAGAACTCAGATATCGTATCACGAGAAAGACTTCTACTACCCTCAAGAACTTCACTTGTAACCATAGCAGTACAATCTGCTTTGTTAAGAATGCTTAAAATCCTTCTAATGTGAATACGCATTGCAGGAACAGAGCCTGCTGGATATTTTTTTGTAGAGCCCGCAGAGTCTGAAGCTATTATCTCATGAGAGCCGCCACTAACCATAACTGGAACTTCAGAAACTGGTGTTAATGAATCAAGAACAACTCTTGAATAGCTACCTGTTGAAATTTCCTCACTCATCTCCTTATGGATGCTACTTTTCTCAAGGTCCAGAAACATAAATTTAAGTCTACCATTATCAACATAGGACTTGAAATCAAAACCTAGTTCAAATGCCTGCTTAATAATATTTTCAATACGCTCATCAGATGTAAGATAAAGACAGTTCTCATTGTTTTTTAGTCCTTCTAAAATATAATGAAAACACATAATGGTCTTACCTGACCCCGGGGTTCCTGATACAAGAGTAACACTGTTACTTGGTAGTCCTCCAGACATCAATTCATCAAGTCTTTGAATACCTGAATTAACTCTATTTACACGTTCATTTTTCATAAAATTCATCTCATTACCAAATCCATCCATAATATCACCTAATAAAGGGCTGCTTCCCTCCTAATTGTCCACAAAGATTTGTTATCTTTTAACAACTTAAATAATTTATTATCTTTAAAAAACTAGAAATAGAATAAAAAGATTTTAAAAATTTGCTATAATGCTAAAAGTAACAATTTTAGATGGATACATTGATGAACCAAGCTGCCTTGGTGTCCCACCATATATCAGCCCATACCCAAGATATATTGCAGGTGCTATTTGGGATTTTGATAAAAAAGCAAATATTTGTTATTTAACAATTGATCAATTTAGAAAAAACCCAAAAATAATTGAAGAAATAGATAAATCAGATATCTTTGTTGCAATTGCTGGAATGTCTGTTCCTGGTAGATATCTATCAGGCTATCCAGCAAGTCCAAATGAAATAATAAACATAGCAAAAGATCTGAAAAAACCAATAAAAATTCTTTCAGGGCCTGCAGCAAAACATGGTTTTGGTGTATCAGGTGGAAAAAAAACTAGGGAAATCAGTTTTGAAATTGATATCTTTGACTTGATAATAAAAGGGGATGCAGAGATTGTAATAAGAAATCTACTAGATAATAGATTAAAGCAGACCGATCCCGAACTGAAAAGAAAAAATGCAAATGAAATTAGAAATTATGCAATAAAGGGAGCAGATATTGTAAAAGAGCATCCAAATTTTCCTGATTATTTAATCACCGAAATTGAAAGCTATAGAGGCTGCCCTAGAACAATTGTTGGAGGTTGTAGTTTTTGCAGTGAACCCTCAAAGGGTCTTCCAGATTTTAGGCAAATAAAAGATATCATAGATGAAATAGACACACTTTATAAAAATGGGATAAGAAACTTCAGAATTGGAAATCAACCTTGTATCTTTTCTTATATGGCAAAAGATGCAGGAAAAAAAGAGTTCCCAAGGCCAAATCCTGAAGCAATAGAAAAGCTCTTTTCCTCAATAAGAAAGATTG
>Ga0272442_10002598_pt1 | contig 26062 bp, 15 predicted proteins | sample SSMForm2O_FD_200262 | JGI IMG/M metagenome (GOLD analysis project Ga0272442, IMG submission 200262) | Marine sediment archaeal communities from Little Sippewissett salt marsh, Falmouth, MA, United States - SSM-Form-2O | ecosystem: Environmental > Aquatic > Marine > Wetlands > Sediment ... | reverse complement strand
GAGATGCGGCCCGCCGTCCGCCCGGCCACTGTCAGCCGGACCGCGGGCTCGTCCCTGTCCCCGCGCACTTCCGTCCCAGTCTTCGGCACGTAGCTCCCCACGTCGGTCAGGTGGACCGTGGACTCACTTGCACGCGTCGTGAACGCCAGACGCGAGGAGCCCTTTCCAAAGACTTCCTTGAGCGGGCCGAAAGCCTGGAGCAACGGATGGCTGCTCACCAGCCTCCCATCCCGGCCCCTGCCGGTGAGTTTGTGCGACAGCAGTGTCTCTGAGCTGACCCACACCTGTACCGGCGGGCACTTCCACATCAGCAGATCGTGGCCCCAAACCCCCTCGGTCCCAACAGCGGTCTTCACCCCCTTGAAGGCCGCCGACATGACGTCGCGGACCCTGCCCGTGGTCGTGGTCAGCCGTCCCACCACCCGCGGGTCGGCCGGGCGTTCCGCCGGGTCGACGGGCTGCGGGGCCGCGACGGGCCTCAGCTCCATGATCCACCCGATTGCCAGTGCCACCTTCCCGAACGGGCACGCGGCCTTCAGCGTGCCCGTCAGCATGTGCTCCGTGCCGTCCGTCAGCCTCATGCAGACGCCGTTGGCTGTGGCTCTCACCACCTGCACCGCGCCCCAGTTCACCTTCGTGACCCCCATCTCTGGCTTCAGTATGTCCCCGTCCTTCAGCCTCCTGACCTCGCTCGGCTCGTAGAGTGTCGCGTCGGTGGCCTTCAGGTCGGCGAGCGGCAAGGTCATGCCCAACCGCGTTCTAAGGTGCCAGGTCGCCTTGAAGTCGGTTTCTGCCCGTCGCTCGGCCCGCGTGAACCGGTCGAGCGACGACCACGGCAGCGTCACCTCCGCCCTGCCCGACGCGTCCGCACGGAACTCCTTGCGCGTCGGTGCGAACCCGCTGAGCTTCGTGCCATCGGCCGCGGTCAGGTCGAACCGGCCATTCTCCGCCTTCTTGACCTCGCGCAGCTTTGTGGGCTCGATCGCAAACCGCAACTCCGAGTAGTCGAGCCCGCGCCCCCGCAGGGCGGGGTCGATCTGGAGGCGGGCGTCGTGGTAGACCCCCTCGAAGCGCGCGACGTTGAGCCCGCGCAGTGCGACCTCCGCGCCGTCCGCCAGGACGATGCGGTCCTCAGCGCCCCAGTCGTCCGGACGGACCGTGGGCGCCTCGTTCGTCAGGGTGCCCTGTGCTTTGGCGAGCAGCCGCCAGCTGAGCATCGCCGCGCCGAACGGCGTCTGTGCGCTCAGCCCGGCCGCCTGCGGAGTCCACCCCTCCACCTCGGAGCCGTCGGCGAACACCACGTGGGCCTTGCCGTCCCTGAACGTCATCTTCCGCACGCCTGCGCGAGACAGCGAGAGCGAGAGCGCGCCCACCTTCCCAACCACCGGGGTACGATACTCCGCGTCGTCCCAGCCGACGACGAGCCTCTGGCTATTGAACGCCAAGACGACCCAGCGGTGCTTCGGGCGGAACCCGCCGGTCGCGGGGGCCGGCGAGAGCGCGACCCTCTTGATCTGGCTCAGCGGCACGCTCTCCCTGCCGTTCGCGCCTTGGCCGGTCAGCTTCGCGCCGTCGCTCGCGATCACCGCAAGCACCTGCCGTGGCTCGCGCATCCCCGCCGTGAATCCCAGGCACTTTGTGATCTTCGTCGTCCGCATCAGGATCAAGTGGCCGGTCAGCCCCAAGCGTTCCAGCGCAAAGCCGGGGAACAGCAATCTCCCCTCGAGCTCCAGCGGGGCGTAGAGCGTGATGGCTCGCCCGTCGAGCGTCCGGATCCTGGCCGCGACGGGCCTCTCCTTCTCCGGCTCACCCGAGCGCACTGTGAGCGGGTACAGGAGCATGCAGAGCGCGATGAGCGCGGCCCCGATGAGCGTCCTGGTGCAATCGCCGCGAGTTGGCATGAGCTGTCTCCCCAGATCCCTGCGGGCATTGCCCGCGATTCGGCATTTGGCTCCTGGCCAGCCCCATCGGCCAGCCCTCCGGATGCTGCATTCCAGTCGCCCGGCCCCCGAGTGGGAGCGAGGATTCTCAGGCTGCCTCAGCGGGTGCTCACGCGGGCGTTCGCCCAGTCCGCGCTGCCGACGAGCCAGCGCTGGGAGCTACAGTCGACGTGGAGGCGGAGGGTCTTGACGTCCTCGAGCTCGACGTCGACGTCGACGGGCCGCGAGTCCCACTGGAGCCATTCGGAGCTGTAGAGGCGCTTGCCGTCGCCGAAGACGAGGAACTGGACGTACTCGCCGCGCTCGCGGGCCTCGGTGACCTCGAGCTCGTTTTCGAGGTCGATGCCCACGGTGGCTCGGAAGCGTGTGTAGCGGCCGTCGAGCTGGAACTCGATGATCGAGGGGGCGCGCACGCCGAGGCCGCGCTCGAAGGCCCTGCCGCCGAGGGTGAGGGGGTTGGCCTCGAAGGAGCGGTCGAAGCCGATGGTGCCCTTGTGCTGGTCGATGAGGGTGGGGGCGAGGTCGCTGAGCATCAGCTCGTCGGGCGGGTCGGCCGGCAGGCCGTGGAGCTTGGGCACGCGCTGGGGACGGATGGTCTGGCGGGCCGCGGCGTCGCCGGGGAACTCGTAGCGCTCATCCAGTTCCCAGGCCTGGTCGAAGAAGCCGACGCACAGGAAGGTCTCGGGCGATACGGTGCGGGCGTCGAACACGCCGTAGTCGAACCACTCGTAGTTGTCGTAGGGGCCCCAGCCGAACCAGTTTCCGAAGCGGTTGTTGATCTGGTCGAGGGCGTCGGGGGAGAGGCCGGCGAAGACGGCCACGCAGCGCTCGGGGTTGAGGGGGTTGGGGTAGCACAGCTTCACGCCCACGTCGGGTCCCTCGAAGGAACGGCGGCCGACGCGGATGCGCGTTTTCTCGATGCGGATGGGGAGCTTGCCCGCGATGCGCGCCGTGAGAGCGTTGGCCCCCGGCCCGCCGTAGAGCACCAGGTGGTGGCGGGCGATGTCCGCGTCGGTCACCGCCGTGTCGTCGGCGATGCGTGGCCGGCAGTGGTACATGCGCTCCCAGTCGTGGGCGCGGGCTTCGACCTGCCGGGCGATGACCTGGCGCTCCCAGGGGTCTTTGGAGGTGGTGCCGCGCACGAGGAGGAAGCTGGCGAGGAAGACGTCGCCGACGGGGCCTTCGAGTCCTTTCTTCTTGGCGAGTCCGCGGGGGAGGTCCGCCGCACGCCATCGGCCGCGGCGGTCGCGGACGAGGGTGGGGGAGGGGGCCTGGGCCTCGAGGGTCTGCCCGTCGATGGCGATGGTCAGGCGAGCGGCGCGAGGCGCGGGGCCGTGGGCGGCGTCGAGGGAGAATACCGCGACGTTGCTCGCGGCGACCTCGAAGCGACCCTCGCCGAGGTGGCGTGCGTCCACTTCCGCGAGGGCGAGCGGCTCGAGCAGGCGGTCGATCCGCAGCCAGTAGGCGCCGTCGTGGCGCAGGCCGGCGGTGCGGTAGCGCACGCGCTCGGGGGCAGCGGTGCGCCGCTGCGCCATCATCCAGTCCCACCGCTCGTTGTAGAAGCGGTTGGGGAAGCCCCAGTGGCGCACGCCGGCGAACTCGCGGTAGTCGATGGGGCAGCCGAGCTTCTTGAGCCGCGCGGCCATGTTCTGGGAATGGCCTACGGGCACCACGTTGTCCCACGTGCCGTGTGCGGCCATGGCGGGGAGGTTGAGGAGGTTGGCCGCGTAGGTGATGGGGTCGATGGCGTCGAGCACGTGTGTGCGGAGGGTGGCGAATCGGGGCGGGATTTCGTAGCGGATCCGCCGCCGCTTCGGCTTCCACGCATCCCAGGCGCGGCGGTCGGCGTTGCCACACACGGGCGCGATGGCGCAGAAGCGGTGGGGGTGGTGCACGCCGACCTGCCAGGAGCCGGTGCCGCCCATCGAGTGGCCCTCGAGGATCACGCGGTCGGGGTCCACGCGGTAGTCGCGCATCACGTCGTCCACGACGGCCAGCACGTCGTCCTCGCCCAGGAGCATGTAGTCGACGCTGCCCCGCCCGTGGGGTGCGGCGGTGATGACGCCGGCGACGACGCGCTGCGGATGTCCCTGAAACGGGCGGTACCATCCGTGGCCGTGGAGGGTAACCATGAGGGGGAACGGCTCGTTGCCCGTGTAGTCGGGCGGCACGGCCAGCGAGTAGCTCTGGAGGGAGCCGTCGGCGGGGGAGCGATAGGAGCGCAGGAAGGCGCCGCGGCGGCTGGCGAACGGGTCGTTGCCGCTCAGCAGGGCGCGCATGTGGGTTTCGAGGGTCTTGATCGAGCGGGTGAGGCGGCGCGTGCGCGAGAGGAATGCGAGGCGGCCGGAGATCTGGTGCTCCCAGTAGGCCACCTCGGTGCGGAGCCATCCGAACTGGCGGGTGTGCGGCCCGCCGGCGGCCGCGTGCTGGTCGAGCTGGGTGACGAGGGCGGCGAGGCGCCGGCGCAGATCGTCCACGGAGAAGAGGCTGCGCCGCCCCAGCGAGGCATACAGCGTGGCGGCTTCGGCGGCGTAGGTCGCCTGCTCCTCGGTCCATTCCGCTGCAACGAGCGTTGCGGCGAAGACGTGCATCCGCCGGCTGTAGGGCAGGGTGATCCCCTCGAGGGTTTTGGCGGGGTCGAGCGCCACCTTCTGGAGCCACAGGCGCGGGTGTACCTCCTCGCGGACGACGCGGCCGCGGTCGCTCGAGTAGGTGTAGCGGCAGGCGGCCTCGAAGGCGGCTCGCTCGCCGAAGCTGGCCTTCTGGCACCAGTCCGTGAGCGCCAGCTCGGCCTCGCCGGGGCCTTCCTTGTAGGCGAGCTGGAGAGCGCCGCGGAAGCTGCCGTTTTCCGACGCGCCGATCACCTGGAGCGCCTTGTAGCGCCCGGGCGGCACCTCGAGGCGCTGCCCCGAGCAGGCCAGGTTGTTATAGTCGCCCCGCTCCTTGCTCGGGAAGAGGAAGTGCACGCCGTTGAACGAGAATCGCGAGCCCGTGGACGGCAGGTTCTCGGCGGGAAACGTGGAGCCTGGGATGTCGGCGGCGTGGTCGGGGCAGTCGAAGTTGCCGTCGGCGCGGTCGCGGCTGTCGGCGATGGCATCGTTGTCGAAGAGCGCTTCGAGGCTCAGCGGCACCTGGCCGCGCACACCCCACGGGTCCTTCGCCTCGCCCGCGCACAGCCCCGCGCTCAGCACCCCGAGCACGAGGACGGTCAGTGGAGCTTTATTCCACAATGTAGACCGCTGCCTCCAATGGGTCGAGCTTGTCGACCAGCCTGGCCCCCTCGACCACGGTCGCGCGATCGGCATCCGTGCGCCGCGCCGTGGCCCCCTCGCGCACCGGCACGCTCACCTGGAGCTGTGCCTTCGGGCTCGTGTTCACCACGAGCACGTGGTCGGCCTTCTGGAAGCGGAGGACGCGGAACCGCACGAGGCTCGTGCGGTCGGCGGCCACCTCCTTGCCCTCCAGGAGCACGGGGACGAGCTTGCGCACCTCCGCCGCGATGCCGCTCACTTCCTTCCAGCGGCGCTCGAAGAGTTCCGCGGGCGCCGTGGCCCCCTTGTCCAGGCCCTTGAGCAGGTCGTAGTAGGAATAGGCGACGAGGCCCTGCGCCCGATGGATGAGTGCCAGGAACACCATGGCGCGCTTCTCGGCGAGCGTGGGCTCGCGGTCCTTGATGTCCCCCGAGTAGTTCGCCCAACGGAACACCTGTGGCACGCACCAGACGGGCTTGGCCTCGCTCATGCCCGCCCGCGCGGTTTCCACCCAGTCGCCCACCATGGTCACGCCATGGCGGGGCACGGGATAGGGGTCGCAGCCCAGGATGTCGGTGACCCCGTAGTAGAGATGGTTCTGGCCGGGGACGCAGAGGACCTGGAAGGCGGGGTGGTCGGGGTCGAGCTTGCACACAAGGTCGTAGGCGGCTCGCAGCTTGGGCATCCACTTCGGGCCGAGCTCGTCGTTGGTATACCAGGCGAGCAGTGCAGGGTGGTCGCGCAGGTCGGTCACGGTGTTGCGGATGAGGTCGAGGTCGCCCACGCCGGCCCGCTTCGGGTACCAGCGCGAGCCCTCGTAGAAGTCCTTGACGGAGAAGATGACCTTCAGGCCGTGCTTCTTCGCGCGGTCCAGGTAGGCTCGGGGCTCCTTGCCTGGCCCGTAGGCGTAGCACAGGATGGTGTTGAATCCGCCGGCGGCGATGCGCTCGAGGTGCTCGTCTTCCGTCGGGCCCAGGTAGAGGCCGAGGGGGAAGAAGGGTTGGCCGCCCACGAGGAGGCGACCGCGCTCGTCGAGCGTCACCTTGCGCTCGGCCGGCTTGGCCACGTGGAGGGTGGTGCGCTCCTCGGAGAGCACGGCGTCGCCGGTGCCCATCAGGCGCACGGCCAGGGTGTGGCTTCCCTCGGCGAGTTCGGGGAGCGACCACGAGAGGCGAGCCGCCTCGGAGCCCTCGGGGGCAGGCCGCGCGAAGCGCACGCCGTCGCCGAGCGAGATCTCGAGCCGCAGCCCCTCCTTCGGCAGCTCGTATTCCCGGTGGTTCACCCGCACCTCGAGGGTCACCTGCTTGCCCTTCGTGGGGGCGGCGGCCGTGGCGCGGTAGGCGGGCTCGACCAGCCGGATCGCGAGCGCCGGCCCGCGGATCGGCACCACCTCCACGTCGTCGAACCATGCCGTGCCCACGTTGTGCTTGCGCAGGTAGAGCACCAGGTGGCCCCCGGCGGCCTCGGGCGGCACGGGGCCTGCTTCCCCTTCCAGACGCGTCCAGCCAAACGTGCCGCTCTTGCAGCTCGGGTAGTACCCGCCCAGCCATTTGCCCGCCTTGTCCGTCCACTCCAGGCACAGCCCCGCTCCCTGGTCGTTCGGATCGCCGTTGCGCACGTCCTTGCCCTTCACCCAGGCCGCGATGCGGTAGCGCACGCTGGGCACGAGGGCCACGGGGGCCGTCACCAGGCGATACAGCTTGGGATCGGTGTTCGCAAAGCGCAGGCTTCGGGCGCCCTCGTGCTTCTCCGCCGCGTCCCACGCCCACTGCCCCGGCGGCAGGTTCCATCCATCGGGCTGCCCGTCCCCGTTCGCGTCGGCCTCGAACCCAGGGTTCGCCACGAGGTTCTTGCCCCAGGAATCGGCGGGCGCCCGCGGCGTGCCCGCCACACAGGCAGCCGCCGCTGCCAGCCACGCAAGAGCTACGCTATATCTCATGGGCATGTCCCCGGTGTCCTTGACCTGCCTCCGACCCAGACGCGATCAAACCAGGCCCGGGGCGGGAAGTCAAGGAACCCCCCGTCCCCACCCCTTGGCTCTGCGAAAGCGCTTGACTCGACCGGATCGCCGTGCTACCCTGTCCGGCAGTGGCATTGAGCCGTCTTCAGCACACCGCAAGGGCACCCCATGAACCGCGGGCTCCTCCTGTTTGCATGCCTGACCTCCATGGCGGCGGCCGCCACGCCGTCCAGCCGCGCCACCGCCCATATCCCGCTCCGCGGGGCTCTCAACGAGTTCCTCGTCGAATCGCTCAACGAGCGCGTGCAGAAGGCGCGCCGCCCCGGGCCGCCCGCCAACCGGGCCGCCGACCTCATCGTTTTCGAGCTGGCCACGCGGCCCGCCGACCTGCCCGACGCACTCGCCGTGGCCGATGCTATCCACAAGCTCCGCGACCAGGGGGTCGCCACCGCCGCACTCGTCGGCAAGCCCGGCTCGGCCTCCGACACCCTGCTGGCCCTCGCCTGCGACCAGCTTTTCATGGCCGACCGCGCGGCCCTCGAGCCCATCGACCCCGATGCCTTCGCCTCCCCACCCTCCGACGCACGCCGCCAGCTTCTGGCCGCTCTCGCACGCTACAGCGCCTGGCGACCGCGCACGGCCCCCCTCTACCAGGCCATGGCCGACCCCGAACCCGAGGTCCACGTCATCGTCTTCGAGGGTCTCGAGAGCAAGCCGAAGTTCGTCTCCGCCGCCGACCACCGCCGCCTCATGGCCACCCCGCCGAGCCCCATCGTGCGGAGCGAACGAGTCGCTCGCGCCGGAACGTTCCCCGTCCTCGCCGCCGCCGATGCCCTCCGGATCGGCCTCTCGAGCGGTACGGTGAACACCGTGGACATCCTCGCGAGTCGTCTCGACATCTCGCCTGCCAGCCTCGTGACCCTCGAGCAGAAGGTCACCCCCGTGGCGGCTCAGCCGCCTCCCGCGAAAGGGCGCGCCGCAAAGGCCGCATCCGAGCCGGCACCCGCACTCAAGGACTCCCGCATCAAGCCGCGCGCGGAGGGCCAGGTGATCTTCATCCCGCTGGACGACATGGTCGGCGAGGGCATGCGCTACTCCCTCGCCCGCCGGCTCGAGATGGCCAGGAAGCTTTTCCCTGCACTCATTGTCTTCGAGGTGAACACCTACGGCGGACGCCTCGACTCCGCACTCTCCATCGCCAACGACATATTCGCCATCGAGGACCCACCCACCGTGGCCTACGTGAACAGCAAGGCCATCTCGGCGGGTGCCCTCATCTCCATCGCCTGCGACGAAATCGTCATGCAGAGCGGCGGCTCGCTCGGCGACTGCCAGCCCGTCGACACTTCCGGCAAGGCCGTCCGCTCCGAGAAAATCGACACCGTGCTGCGCACCCGTTTCCGCACCTTCTGCGACGGCAAGTACCCCGCCGCACTCGGACAGTCCATGGTGACCATGGAGATCGAGGTCTACCAGCTCGAGACCCGCGACGGCCAGCGCGAATACGTCACCGACAAGGAGTATCAGAACCTCCTGCGCTCCCCCGAGGAACTCGAACGCTACAAGAACCCCAAGAACGCCAAGAAGATCGTCCACGAGGACGAGCTCCTGACGATGAACGACCGCGAGGCCCTCGACTACGGCTTCTCCCGTGCCACCGTGAAGAGCCGCCAGCAGGTCCTCGAGCTCTACGGCCTCGCCGACCGCGAGATCATCACCTTCAAGTGGTCGTGGTCCGAGAAGCTCGTCCAGCTCCTCGACCGCGTCGGGCCACTCCTCCTCGCCCTGGGCGTCCTCGGCATTATGATCGAGCTGAAGACACCGGGCTTCGGCATCTTCGGCATCATCGGCCTCTCCCTCATCGGGGTCTTCTTCTTCGGGAAGTACACCGCCCATCTCGCCGAGGTCTGGGAAATCCTCCTCTTCTTCGTGGGCGTCCTCCTGCTCGGCATCGAGATCTTCGTCACCCCCGGCTTCGGGGTCATCGGGGTAGCCGGCCTGCTGTGCATGGTCACGAGCATCCTCCTGTCGCTCCAGCACTTCGCCATCCCGCGCACGCCGCTCGAGTACGAGCTCTTCGCGGACAACATCGTCACGGTCGGCATCGTGGCGCTCCTCATCTTCGCCGGAGCCATCGGCATCGCGCGCTACTTGCACCGCGCGCCCTACCTGGGTAAGATCGTTCTCCCGCCGCCGCCGTCGTCCACCGCGCCGACGGCAGTCAGCCAGGCCGTCTCGCCCCCGCCCGCGCCCCAGGCGCAGAAGGAGCGAGCCCAGGCCCTGGTCGGCAGGCGGGGGAGAGCCGTCACCATGCTCCGGCCCGCCGGCAGCGCCGAGTTCGACGGCGAGCCCCTCGATGTCGTCACCCAGGGCGACTTCATTCGGCCCGGTGAGGCCATCGAGATCTGCGGCGTCAAGGGCAACCGCACCATCGTGCGCCGGGCCACCTGAGGCCCGCCCACAAGAACGGGACACTGGAGAATCGCCTTGCCCACGGGTGTCGCCATCATCCTGTTCGCCCTGGGGGTGCTCCTCGTCCTCCTCGAGGTCTTCGTCCCCTCCTTCGGCCTCCTCACCCTCGGGGCCGTCGTGTGCTTCGGCCTGAGCATCTGGGGCGTCTACGACCCCGAACGCCCCGCCGCAGCCTGGGCCATGGGCATCGGGGCACCCATCCTCAGCATCCTCATCCTCTACTTCGGCCTCCGAATCGTCCCGAGAACCTCCTGGGGACGTGGCCTCGTGCTCCGGCATCCCTCGGACGATGGCGAGGTATCGACCCCCACCGCGTCCGAAGCCACCGCACTGCCCCCCGAGGGCGGAACCATCGAGGAACAGGCCCGCCCGCTCGTCGGGAAGACGGGCATCGCGCAGTCCGACCTCCGCCCCGCGGGCGTCGCGCTCATCGATCAGCAGCGCGTCGACGTCGTCACCGAAGGCCCCATGCTCGACGCAGGCACCCGCGTTCGCGTCGTCACCGTCGAAGGCAACCGCATCGTCGTCCGCCGTGTGACCGTCTGACCCGATACGAAAGGAGCACCGCACATGCTCGCGCAGCTCGTGCTCGCCGCTGGTGGCTGGGTCTACATCCCCGTTGCCATCGGGGTCCTCGTCCTCCTGGTCATCCTCGCCGTCGTCATCAGCTTCTTCAACCTGTGGATCCAGGCTTTCGCGGCGGGTGCGCGGGTGACCTTCATCGAGCTCATCGGCATGAAGCTCCGCAGGGTGAACTCCGCGCTCATCGTCGAGCAGCGCATCACCGCCAAGCAGGCGGGCATCGAGTTCCCCGTGCGCAGCCTCGAAGCCCACTACCTCGCCATCGGCGGACGCGGGCGCGGCGAACAGGCGATCCCCATCATCGTCCGCTCCCTCATCACCGCACACAAGGCCGGAGCACGCATCGAAGCCCGCGACCTCGAGTCCTTCCAGCTTGCCGGCGGCGACGTCGTCACCGTCGTCAACTCCCTCGTCGCCGCACACAAGGCCGACCTCCCGGTCACCATCGGACAGCTCCAGGCCCACTTCCTGGCCGGCGGACGTGTCGAGAAGGTCGTCAACGCCCTCATCTCTGCCATGCGGGCCGGCATCACCCTCGACTTCCAGAAGGCCGCCGCCATCGACCTCGCGGGACGCGACGTCGAGGACGCCGTCCACACCTCCGTCAATCCCAAGGTCATCGACTGCCCCAACCCGGCCAGCGGCAAGGAGACCGTGGCCGGCGTCGCCAAGGACGGCATCGAGGTCAAGGCCAAGGCGCGCGTCACCGTGCGCACCAACATCGACCGCCTGATCGGCGGCGCCACCGAGGAAACCATCGTCGCCCGCGTGGGCGAAGGCATCGTCACCACCATCGGCTCCTCCGCCTCCCACAAGGGAGTCCTCGAGAACCCCGACAGCATTTCCAAGGTCGTCCTCAGCAAGGGCCTCGACGCCGGGACCGCCTACGAAATCCTCTCGATCGACATCGGCGACGTGGACGTCGGGGCCAACATCGGCGCCCGGCTCCAGACCGACCAGGCCGAGGCCGACAAGCAGGTGGCACAGGCCAAGGCCGAGGAGCGCCGAGCGCTCGCCAAGGCCCGCGAACAGGAAATGGTCGCTCTCGTGCAGGAGAACCGGGCCAAGGTCGTCCTCGCCGAGGCCGATGTGCCCAAAGCCATCGCCCAGGCCTTCCGCGAAGGCAACTTCGGCATCATGGACTACTACCGGCTCCGCAACATCCAGGCCGACACCTCGATGCGCGACGCCATCGGAGGCACAGGCCCCGCCGGCGGAGCCTCGCCCACGTCGTAGCCCGCGTCTCTCGCCGGGTCGTGCCGTGAGCGCCTCAGGTCCGCAAAGAAGGCAATGTTCGCATCAGGTTCGAGAGCCCGACGACCAGTCCGTCTCCGCGTGCCCAGTGCGCCGATTCTCGTTTCAGGCAAGGCCGCACACGCGAGCTTCCGCAGGCGTATCCACAGTGGATACGTTGAGGACAGCTCGCACGGAGGACGCAGCCTGAGGCGAGAAGGGGCCACTGGCGGCGAGACCTCGTGAGAAACGCGGGCCTACCCGTCCGCAGGAGACACAGGGTGTCCAAGATCGGCCGACTCCTGCCCGTCATCATCATCGTCGTCATCTTCCTCGTGCAGATTCTGCGCGCCATCCTCGCACAGCGCCAGAAGCCCCAGCCCCCACGCGAGCCACCCGAGCCGGCCGACGAACACCGCGACTCCTACGCCGCTCCGCCCAGCGACGTCGAGCGGTACCTTCAGAGCATCGGCATCCAGGTCGAGCGCAGGGCGCCCCAGCAGCGCCCTGCGCCCCGGCCTGGCCCGCAACCCCCTCAGCGAGCTACCGTGGTCCACGGGGCACGCGACGAGGAGGTCGAGATCCTGCTCCTCGACGAGGACGACGAGCAGGGGCCTCAGCGGTCCATCCGCCCCGGCCGTCCCGCAGCCGCGCGCCCTCGGCCTGAGCCGTTCCCCCGATTCCAGCAGGCCCACGCGACGGCCCGCCGCCCCGCGGCGCCCATTTCCCCGGCACCGTACGTCCGCGTCACCCAGCAGCGGCAGCCTCCGCCGCCCACGGCCCGGCCCGCCGCTCCGCACAAGCGCCGGCCTGCGGCCAAGGCCGCCCCGCCCAAGCCCCCGCAACCCGTCGCAGCCACCCCGCCCCGCCCACGTCCCGCATCCCCACCAGAGGAGCCCGCCCGCCCCATCGGCACCCTCCCCATCATCGGAGCCAGGCCCCGCCCGGCCGACCTGCGCCGCGCCATCATCCTCGCCGAAATCGTCCGCCGCCCCGACCTCTCCAAACTCCCCTGCGACCGCCAGCTCTTCTAGCCCGCATCTCTCACCAGATCTGGACGCCAGTGGCCCCTCCTCGCCTCAGGCGGCCTCTCTCTCGCGCCAGGCGTTGCAGGGCCGCCAGGGATCGCGCATAATATCGGGCGAGGCCCCTGGCCGCCTCTCTGTCCAATGCCCCCGGTGCAAGGCAGGAGAGCTCCCGTGTTCATCGTGTGGTTCATCATCATCGGTATCCTCGCCGGCTGGCTGGCCGGGCTGCTCGTGAAGGGACGCGGCTTCGGCCTCGTCGGCGACCTCCTGCTCGGCGTCATCGGCGCCGTGGTCGGGGGCCTGCTGTTCAGCCTCATCGGCCTGAAGGCCTACAGCCACCTCGGCTCGCTCGTCACTGCCTTCGTCGGGGCAGTGGTGTTCCTGAGCACCCTGCGGTTCCTCGCACGCCACGGCCTCATCAAGCGCTCGCGCAGGAGGTGACACTGCCATGATCGTGGACAGCCACCAGCACCCCCATCCCGATGTGCCTCAGGTGATGGCCGAACTGGGCATCGACGTCTCGGTGCTTCTGCCCGTGGGCGTCGAGGCCCTGCGACGCGTGCCGCAGATGGCCCGCCAGTCGCCCGGAAAGTATGTCCCCTTCTTCTGGATCGACGTGGCGGATATCGGCCGAAGCATCGAGGAACTGAAGGCCGCGGTGGACGAGTGGGGCTGCAAGGGCGTGAAGTTCCAGCTCCTCCTTCAGCACCTCTACGCCAGCGACCGCCGGCTCTATCCCGTCTACGAAGCGTGCACCGACCTCGGCCTCGTCGTCCTGTTCCACACGGGCGCCGTCGCCTTCCCGCAGGAGTTCGGCATCCCGCACCTGACGAAGTATGGCCACCCGATGCCCGTGGACGAGATGGCGTATGATTTCCCGGAGCTGCGCATCATCCTCGCCCACCTGGGGGGCAACTATCACTACGAGGCGCTCGTGATCGCGGAGAAGCACCCCAATATCTTCCTGGACACAGCGTATCTTCCCTTCTTCTGCGAGCGGCTCCTGCCGCGCGTCACGCCGCAGGAGCTCATCGAGCGTGGCGTCCGCATCCTCGGCCCTGACCGGATCCTCTATGCATACGAGGGTTTGCCCCCCTCCGCAATCCGCTCCTGCGAACTCCCCGACACTGCGAAGGAGCTGGTCCTCGGCGGCAACGCCGCCCGGCTGTTCGGGCTCGGGAACTGAGTCGTTCGCTCTACTTCGCAACGTAGAGGAACGGCCTGCGGAACATGCCCCCAAAGTGGTGGGGGCAGTGGACGCGGAGGGCCAGGGTGTTGGCGCCAGGGCGCAGCTTGCCCGCCAGATCCGCGTCCCACTCGAACCGGTAGTCGTTGTACCACCAGATGGGGTTGACTTTCCGGTGGGCCACTTCGGCTCCGTTGACGTAGAGCCAGGCGACGCCGAAGAGGCCGGGGAAGCGGATGTGGATGCGGCCCTTGGCCTGCTCGGCGGGCAAGTGGACGCCGGTGCGGTACCAGGCATAGCCGGTGAAGCTCTGGCGGTCGGGGTGGCGGATGCCCTGGGCCTGCATGTAGAGGTCGGTGCGGAGCATTTCCCAGTGGTCGGGGTAGTCCTTGCGGCTGTCGAGGGTGAGGGCCGGGGAGTTCGCCTTCCAGTAGGCGAGGTCGACGGGGGCGGTGGCATACTTGCGCTCGAGGCCCGCGTTCTTCGGGTCGCGGCGGAAGGCCCACTCGAGGGGGAGCCTGGCGACGAGCGTGCCCTTCGTGCCGTCGGTCACTCCGAGGAGTTCGCGGTACTGGCCGACCTCTCCCGGCCACCAAGCTGGGGACTTGCTTTCGAGGCGCGTGGTGGTGAAGATGCCGCCGAGTTCGGCCATGGCCTTCCGCGCAGCGAGGCCGTGCTCGCCGGCGGCCACGGCGGCCCGGTAGTCGGCGTCGGTCGCCGCGGCGCGCACCATCGCCACGCAGGCGTCCAGGATGTTGAAGCTGATGCGGGTGAAGCGCATTCTCTGGAGATAGAGCTTCTCGTTGCGTGAGGGTGCAGCTTTGGCGGCCAGGGGCGCGGCCAGCCGCTCGGCGGCCTCGAGCTTCGCCTCGAGGGCGGCCACGAGCTGCGGCGTGTAGATGGCCGGCACCACGAAGTGTTCGTGCTCGGTGACGATCGTGTCCTCCCAGGCCTCGAGGATGGCTCCCCAGTAGTCAGCCATCGGGGTGGCCATCGGGCCGTAGAAAGCGGGGTAGAACTCCGCCAGGAGCGCGTCGGCGTCTTCATCGGGGTTCCACAGCAGCCGCCCGCGCAGATAGAGGTTGATGAAGATGGTGGCGATGGCGTTACGGCTCTCCGTCTCGATCCCCAGGATGCCCGCCTTGCGGTAGTGCCCGATATCCTGGCGAATCGCGCGCGGCACCAGCGGGTTCGGGATGTCGCGCCAGACGAGCATGCCCTGGTCGTAGTCGTAGATGGCCAGCCGCTTGCCCATCACCTTCGCCCACTCGTACATCATCGCCTTGTACTCGCCGCGCGGGGGCGACTGCGGGTCGTCCATCCCGTGGATGGGATCGATGTCGATCGGCGCCAGGTAGGCCACCAGCGGCTTCTCCGCCACAATCTCGCGCACGGGCGGAATGGTCATGTTGCTGTAGGCCAGGAACCCGATCTTCGAGGTGCTCTGGGGGTGCTTCTTCAGAAGGATGCGGGCGAGGTTGTTATAGAACTCCATGAAGGCGTCGGTCACCGACGGCTTCATGAAGTACTTGTCCCACTGGAGGCTCATCAGCTCCTTGTCCCTGGCCGACTGGGGTTCGTAGACTCCGTCCTCCATGCCGAGCCTGATATCCTCGCCGCGCGCGAACTTCTCGTCGAGCTGCGCGGCCACGTGCTGCGCGGTGGCCGGCTCGGCGATGGGGATGTGGAACGCGTCCTTGCCGAGGCCCTTCACATACTTCCCCAGGGCGTGGCCGTTGGGGACGTGGACGCCGTGGGTCATGCGGTTGCGTCGCTTGAAGTCGCGGAAGCCCGTGTTGTCGCCCACCCAGGAGATCCAGTAGGAGCGGATCTCGAAGGGCGGCGCGTATACGTAGTCCAATTCGCCGACCGCGAGCGTGGGATGCTCAGGGATGCACTCGCCGAAGTCCGTGGGCGTGAACCAGCGGCAGCCCCAGTGATGGAGCAGTGTGGCCACGGCGTAGTAGTGGCTCTCGTCGTTCGTCCCCGCCAGGAACACGCGGCTGCCCTCGTGCACGACCGCGATCGCATCCGCACGCAGCAGCGGCTCCGGCTTCGCCGCCTTCGCAAGCCGCCCCTTCAGCTCCGGCTTCGCCTCGAGCGCCGCCGCGCCCACCAGGAGCACCGGCGCGCGGCCCCGCTTCGCCGCCGCGATGGCATCAGCCGTGTCGGCGATCACCGGCGTGGCGCCGCTCATCAGCCCGATGTACTTCGCCAGGTCGGCCGCCGCCAGCTTCTCGCTCTCGCCCGCCGTCGGCGACACAACGACCACAGCCTGGCTCCGCCCACCCGACGCCACGACGAGATCGCTGCGCCCCGGCTTCCCCGCCGTCTGGGCCAGGGCCGCGGCGCCCAGCCACACCGCCAGGGCCGTCCTGCCAACACCGCTCAACGCCATCGCTCTACTCCTCACAGGATCCGCGCCACGCGGGAGCTCACAGGCCTGCCACCACTCGTCCCCCGTCCCTCGTCCCCCGCCAAGGCCGCCTGCGCGGTGCGGACAGGGCGGCGCGGCGCCGCTCACTTTTTCCCCTGGCTCTTGGCGCGGGCGCGGTCGGCGATCTGCTGGAGGAGGGCCTGGACGTTGACGTACCAGACGTACTTGCCGGCGGCCAGCTCGTCGGCCTCGGCGATGGTCTGGCGCCAGAGCTCGCGGGCCTTGGGGGCCTGCTTGCGCAGGTGCTGGTTGTCGCCCAGGCCCTCGAGGGCCTTGACGGCCTCGACGGTGTTGGGGAACTGCTCGCGGACCTGGAGCAGGATTCTGTCCGAGCCGTCGAGGTCGCCCTTGCTGCGGGCCATGGTGGCAAGGCGGAGGAGTGCCTCGGGCACGAGGGCGCTCTTGGGGAATCGCTCGAGGAGTGCCTCGAGGGTCTGCACGGCGGCTTCGTCGTGCTTGCCGTCGGGCGAGCGGAGGTCGGCGAGGGCCATCATCGAGTCCTCGGCCCACTTGGCGTAGGGGTAGCGGGCGAGGAGGTCGCGGAAGGTCTGCTGCGCCTTGGCGGGCTGCTTGCCCTGGGCGAGGAAGCTGCCGGCGTGGAAGAGGGCTTCGGCGGCGGCGTTGCTCCTGGGATAGGTGGCGACGACCTTGCGGCAGGCGGCTTCGGCGGCGGCCAGGTCGCCCTCCTCGGCGCTCAGGCGCATGGCGTCCTTGAGCAGCGCGGCCGCCTTGGCCTCGTAGGTGATGCCATCGACGAATCGGGCGGGCGCCCCGTCGGGGGGGCGCGAAAGGCAGATCTTCAGATCGGTCACCGGCTTCCCGTCCTTCGCCTTGAAGCGGACGACGAGGCCGTGGCCGCCCATGTAGTCGTCGATCTTGCACAGGACGCGGTTCCAGCCCTTGAGCAGGGTGATGCCGGCCACCCGGTCCTGATCGGTGTTGTAGCCGCGCTGCATCTGCACCTTCTGGACCTGCGTGCCGTTGAGGACGACTCGGAGCGCGTCGTCCGAGCCGGTCAGGAGCACCAGGTCGGTCATCTGGCGGTCGCAGTGGATGTAGGTGCAGGTGTAGGTCATGAACATGGAGGCGGGCTGGAACTCGAAGACGCCGCGTGCCCAGCCGGTGGTCTTGAAGTGGCGCTCGACCCATGGGGTGCCCTTCGCGGCCTGCATGCCGGCCACGGGCGCGACCTTCTCCTCGCCGCCGATGCTGGCCAGGGCGTCGTAGTTCATCGTGGCGCCCAGGTAGGCGTAGTCGAACGGATGGCGGCTGCTCACCAGCCAGTCCATGATGAAGCCTTCCTCGGTGGGCTTGTAGAAGAGCACGTCGATGGGCTGGGCGGCGGGTGCCGCGTGGCCGCACAGGAGTATGAGGAGGAGCAGCAGCGTGGTTGTGGTTTGCCTGTTCATTTCGCGTCCTCCCTGGCCGCTCCGGTTCGTGGGCCGAGGGCCTGGATCTCCATCACGGCGGCGTGGAGGTGGTCGTTGCTGTCGCGGACGACGAGGCGGATCCTGTCCGCGGCCGTGGGTTGCTCGAGGACGAAGGAGATGACGCCCTTGGTGTTCTTTCGGACGGAGCCTGCGGTGGCCCACTTGCCGTCGATCCAGAGCTGGAGGTCGCAGTCGGCGATGCCGGTCTCGGGCGGTCTCCAGCGGCTGAAGTTGTTGACGAAGACGAGGACGGCGGAGAGGGTGCGCGGCTGGCCGAAGGCGACCTGGAGCCAGTCGGGGAACTTCCCGGGCGTGCCGTCGATCCACACGGTCTTGGCATACTCGCGCCAGTCCTGCGGGGTGAACTTGCCGTCGATGGCCTGGCCGGGGCTGTACTCGATGGCGACCTTGACTCGCCGCTCGGAGACGCCCCAGTTCGGGCCGAGCCGCTCGGGGTCGGGCTCGGGGTATTCGGTTTCGAGCTTCCAGATGGAGCTTGCGGAGGCGGTGGCCCCGTGCTCCGGGAGAGCCCAGTTGACGAGCGGGGATCGGGCAGCTACCGCCTCGGCGGCGAACAGCTCGACCTCGTGGACGTTCACGTAGTCCCAGCCGCTGCCCTCGAGGATCTCGAGCTTGACCTTCTTCACGGTGGTGGGCTTGAACGCGATGTCGAGCACGCAGTCCGTGTTGCCGCGCACGTCGGCGAGCTTGACGTACTTGCCGCCGGCGAAGCCGAGGAGGTCCATATCGCGGATGTGTCCGCCCTTTGAGCCGCCGCCGGTGTAGATGTGGGCCCGGCTGACGGCGGTGGGGATGGGCAGCTCGATTTCGAGCCAGTCGGGGAACTTCCTGGGCGTGGAGTCGCGCCATCCGCCGCCCGACCAGATTCCGTCCATCACGAGGCCGGCGGGGGTTGCAGCGGACGAGGCGGTGGCCTCGGCGCCGAAGGCCAGGTCGGCCACGTTGCGGCCGAGGCGTTCGCCGATGGGCTCGACGGCCGCTCCCGGGGGCAGGACCACGTAGGTGGGCTCGCCGCTGGCGGGCACGGCGATGCGGCCGTCCTTGATCTCGAGGGCGAGGGGGTTGCCCCACATGTCGAAGCCCGATGCCTTCGCCGCGTCGGTCTTGATCTGGAGGGTGCGGGTGTTGTCGTAGGTCCACAGGACGGCGACGGTGCGGTCCTTGGCCTTGTAGACGTTGGCGTGTGCGAAGCGGAGTCCGAAGCCGAAGTGGCGGTCGTAGGTGGCGCCGTGGAGCCGCACCTTCATGGCGCGCAGGGCGGCCGCCTGGGGCAGGAGCGTGCCGTCGCCCTCCATCACGTAGAACTGGTGGTAGCCACGTGCGGTGGTGAAGTAGTAGTAGTCGCGCTCCTTGGGGATGCCGAACTGGTCCTGGATGAGGAGGCGGCGGACGTTGTGTCGGGCGCGGTGGGTCTGGCTGGTGCGATCGAACCAGCCGAAGCCGCCCTCGGTGAGCCAGATGGGCTTATCCTGGTCGCCGTAGCGTGCCATGAGCTGCTTGAGCTTGGCCATCTGCTCAACGAAGAGCACGTCGTAGGGCACGCCGATGTAGGGGTGAATCGAGATGGCATCGAAGTAGTCCTTGCCGCCGAGCTTGTAGACCTCCTCGATGAAGTCGCGGCCGAAACCGCACATCGAGAAGCCGATAATGTTGGCGTTCGGAGCCACCTTTTCGGCCGCGAGCTTCAGCGGCTTCAGATAGAGCTCCAGGTACTCCTTGGGCTTGAAGATGATGTTCGGCTCGTTGAGCGTCTCCCAGTTGCGGTTGAGGTCCTTGTAGCGTTCGAGGATGGCCTTGTAGACCTCGAACATATCCTGGGGAGTCTTGGCCCACCGGATGCCCGAGCCGTGGAAGAGCATGCAATGCGCGTCAACGCCCGTGGCCTCGCGGCGCTCCTTGACGTCGCGGAAGCGCTGGTCGAGCGACTGGCCCTTGCCCTCAAAGACGAACTTGCCTTTCTCGGGCGCGATCTTCATGTCCACGACCTCGCGGATGAGGCCGAAGCCGATGAAGGCGTTGCGCTCGAAGCCGTCCCAGCCGCCGTCGGCCATCGGCTTGCGCTCGGCGTCGGGGGAGGCGAGGGCGTCGACCACGCTGAACGGCCGCTCCTTCCACACGGGCCTCAGGACGTTGCGCGCGTCGACCACGCGGAAGGCGGCGTCGAAGCAGCCACGCTTACCGGTCTTGAGGGCGACCGTCTTCGTGATGAGGCCCTCGGGCTGACCGACGCCGTCCTTCCCGAAGTCGATGGGCACCTCGCCCTTGTCCACCTCGAGGCCGTGCTGGTCGGTGACGCGGTACTCGATTCGGGCGTTGGCCAGCTTGTCGCGGCCGAGGAGGTCGAGGGTTCGCTGGTAGTCGCGGCGGCCGAAGCGCACGGCCAGGCTTGGGGATTCGCCGTGGAAGAAAATGGCGCCGGGCACGGGGGCCTCGATGGTGAACTGCGGCGCGGCCAGCACGCGGCGGCGATGCTTCGGGCGCACGATGCGGAAGGTGAGGTTGTACTCGCTCTGGGGCGTCATGCCGCGCATGCCCCACTGAAGCCGGCCCGACCGCGCGGCGATGCCGCCGTTCTCGTTCACGTTGATCGGGTTGCCAGGGCCGGTCCACCGGAAGAGCACCTGGGTGGAATCGGCATAAGTGAGGCGGAGGGACTGGAGGACGCCGACTCGGACGCCCGGCAGCGGTGGGAGGGCCATCTCCTTGGCGTTCGTGAGGTTCTCGGCCACCTGCGCGGTGTCGGCGATCTCGAAGCCGATGTAGAGGCCTGGCTTGGCCTCCACCTTCGAGCGGATCTCGGTGTCGTCGAAGGTGTAGGCGATCTTGAAGGCCTCGGGCACTTCCGCCTTCGTCTCGTTGCTGATGCTGGCGAGGACGACCTCCACCTGGTTCGCGCTGGTCTGATTCATCGCGGCGAGCCTGAGCGAGAGCTTCTTGCCGCGCAGAAACTCCTCGCGGGGAGTGGAGATGCTCTTGAGCAGCTCGGTGGAGAGCTCGCCGCGCTCGTCGACCAAGCGCAGGTTCTTGAGCATGCCCGTGCGGTCGACCTCCACGTAGTAGGCGGAGGTCTGCACGCCGAGCATCTTGCCGATGGAGACGGGCGGCTCAGCCTTCTCGGCCGCGGTGGCGCTGGCCGCCAGCGCGAGCAGCATCCCCGCGCGCGCGAGGTCCTTTATCACGTGAGCTCTCCTGTAATCCGCTGCCTTACGGGGCTGTTGCTGCTATTGGCGATCATCGCGCGGCCAGGGGGGTGAACGATGTGATGTCGGTTCCCCATTACGCATTGCTCATCTCAAGCTGCGCAGTCCTCACACCCGCCCGGTATACCCCGTGTCGGCGAGGCGCATCTTGTGGAGACGGGCGAAGAGGCGGAAGCGGCGGGCGAAGTCGCCGCAGAAGAGCAGGTTGTGGTGGCCGCGGACCATGCAGGCGTCGAGGCGGTCGGTGATGACCACCTCCACGTTCGTGGTGCATCCACCGGCCGGCGGCATGGGGTGCGAGACGACCACCTTGCCCGCGTAGACGTCGAGTGCGGCGGTCTTGCCCGGGTAGTAGCGGACCATGGTCACGGGGTCGTCGGGCGTCCAGAAGACCTGGATGGCGCAGCTCCCCTCGTTGGTGTGTGCGAAGCGTCGGAGCAGGTAGGGGCGAGGCTTGCCCTCGGGGCCGTCGAGCATTGCGGCGCAGGTGCAGTGCGAGGCGTAGTAGTGGTTTCGCTCGGTCTCGAAGCAGGGGTTGTGCTGGAAGCCGGGGCGGCCGGTGAGAAGCTGGCCGAGGAGCTGGGTGTAGAGGGCCGGCAGGTCGTTCTCGCAGGCGGCGGGCACGAGTTGGCTGTTGAGCAGCGAGAAGCTGATGCAGGGCTTGAGCATGCCGCGGCGCAGGCAGTTCATCGTGAGGCCGTGCGCGCCTTCGTCGGCCAGGAGGCCCTTGAGCGCGAAGTGGGCGCGTGCCGCGTTGGCGAAGGCTTCGTCGCCCACGCCTCGGATTTCGGTGGCCGCGCTCCTGAGCTGGCGGATGAGGTCCTTGGCTTCCTTGCCGATGGCCACCTTGGCGAACCGCTCGGCATACTCGCGAAACGGGATGACCCGCACCTTGACGCCGAGGAAGCCCTCCGTGCCCTCGCGCCGCTCCTTCGCCTCGGTGATGCTCAGCAGGAGGCTCTGGCGCAGGAGCTTGCGGGCCTGGATCATCCGCAGGCCCGAGGCGATGGCATCCATGTTGTCGAGCGACTGGATGAGGTAGACGCCTGGGCGGCGAAACTGGGTGACGGCGCCGTGCTTGACTCCCAGGCCGATGTAGAAGATGGCGGGGACGCCCGCTTTGTCGGCGGCCTTGAGCAGGAGGTCGGCGAGGGCGAGGCTGCGGTTGTAGAACATGACGAGGAGCAGGCCGTCGGGGGGCTTGGCCTGTAGCTCGGCGGCGAGGCGCTCGGCGTCGGCCTTCGTGGCGACGGGCTTGTCGTCGGCGGCGACGCGGACGCCGAGGGATTCCTCCATCTCCCGCAGGGCCGCGGTGTACTGCTTCTGGCGGCCCTCGGCGTCGAACTCGTTGCCTGGCCAGCTCCACCAGCCGTTCGGCTTGTCGGCGAAGCTCTTCGAGGGTGGGTAGATGAATGCGGCGCGGATGGTCGCGCCATCCCTCTTCGCGGGCGCGCCGGCCGGCGCGTCGGCGGGTGCGGAGCGGGCGGCGGAGAAGGCAATGGCGCCTGCCGCGCCAGCAGCCGTGAGGAAGGTGCGGCGGTCGAGCCCGTCACCATCGCAGCAACCGCACTCATGGTCGGGATCGTGGTTCTTCATCGCGAGTCCTTCCGTTGCCAGCTCTTGGGGGGTTACATCTTCAGCAACCCTCGGCAGACGGAGAAATGTCAAATGTCAAGACCTGACCCCAAATGGGGTTAGGGGACGAGGCCGAGGCCCTGGAGGTGCTCGACGCAGGCGCGGACGTGGCCTTCGCGCTCTTCGGGGGTGTCGCCGCCCGTGAGCTTGCCCTCGAGCTCGATGGTGAACGGGCCAGTGAAGCCGATGCCGTTGAGGACGGCGAACACGCCCGCGAAGTCCACAACCCCCTGGCCAAAGCGCGGGAAGCTGCCGTCGCGGTACTTGCCCATCGTGTCCTTGAGGTGCACGCTCACGATGTACTGGGCTTCCTTCTTGACCTCTTCCACGGTGTTGATGTCGTGGTTGTAGTAGTAGACGTTCGCGGTGTCGTAGTTGATGCCGACCCAGGGGTGGCCGACGGCCTGCATGGAGGCGGCTCCCTTGGCGCCGTTTTCGCACAGGTCGGGGTGGGTTTCCATGCCGATCTTCACGCCGTGCTTCTGCCCGATGTCGCCGATGGTGCGGAGGCGTGCGTAGGCTTCCTCGAGGGGCATTTCGCCGGCGTGGACGCTGGTGAAGATGCCGGAGCATCCGAGGGTGGCGGCCTTGGCGCAGAAGTTCTCGAAGATGTCGAAGAGGCCCTCGTCGGCGAGGGGGCAGGGGGCGGTGAGTGTGGCGGCTCGGAGCCCGTTGTCGGCGAGGAGTTGTTTCGCCTCCTCGGCGCTTTCGTCGGCCGCGAGGTTGATCTCGACGGCGGGGATGCCCACGCCCCGGATGCGGTCGAGCGGGATGACGGGCGACTTCGGGTTCCCGATGCGGTACGACAGGAGATTCGCCATCGATGCACTACCCTCGAATGCGCCCGCGGTTGTTGAGTGAGGTTGCGTGTTCCGGGCCTGGCGCGGGCGTGGCCAGGCCCGGCTCGGCGGTGTCGCCGGCCGTGCCGGCGCGCCGGGCCACTGTACCGCTTCAGCCCGTGATGTCAAGCGGGTGCAGGGCGCGCAGTGTGACCCGGGACTTGGGGTGTTCCCGTGGGAGCTTTCCGAAGCAGCCCGGGTCTTGCCCCTTGGGGGGACGACTGGATGGGTGGATGAATGGGTGCTTGGGAAAGGCGCGCGGCCGTTCTGCCCCTCCGCCATCCACCCGTCCAATCCCCCATCCATCCCCTCCCGTCAGCCGGAGGTGGAGGGGAACCCCATCGCGGCACAGAGGTCCCCAAGATTGGGGGCCAGGCTCCAGGGCGGACCCTGCATGTGGTGGGCCCGGCCCACGGGGCGCGCGGCGAAGGCTGGTAGTGCAGCGGTCAGTCGAGCTTGGCCAGGGGGTCGGCCTTGCGCCGTTCGAGCTCTTTGTTGTAGAAGTCGGCGGCGGCCTGGAGGGCCTGCTTGTCGTCGCCGGTGGCGGCCTTGGCGGCGGCCTCGGCGGCCTTGATGGCCGTGGCGAGGTGGCCCATCTCGTAGTGGACTCGTGCGAGGACGCCGAGCGCGGCGGGGCTCTTCTTGCCCGAGGCCTCGTAGGCCTTCCGCGCGAGGTCGAGGGCTTTGGCGAGGTCGCGGGTCGCGAAGTCGGCCGACGTTGCGAGCTCGACGGCCTTCTCGAGGTCGGCATCGCCGGCGGACGCTCCGGCCGAAGGGCCGCCCTTCTCGGCGGCGAGCTTCTTGATGGCCGCATCGAGGCCGGCCATCGGATGGCCCGCCCACGCCACCTTGCCCGAGCGGTTGATGGCGAAGGCGTGGGGAATCCCGCGCACACCCTGCATGTAGGCGGCGCTGGTGCGGCCGGTGTCGCACCCGACGTGGTAGGCCATCTTCATCTGCTTCGCGAAGGGGGCCACCTTGTCGACGTCCTCGCGCGTGATGCCGATGATGACGACGCCCTTGTCGCTGTACTCCTCGTGGAGCTTGTTGAGGTGGGGGATGGAGGTGCGGCAGGGGGGGCACCAGGTGGCCCAGAACTCGACGACGACCACCTTGCCCTTGAGGGCGGAGGCGGTGCCAGGGGACCTGGTGACCCAGCGTTTGACGCTGAGGGGGGGCATGGGGTCGCCCACGCCGAGCGCCTGGGCGGCCGGAGCGGCCAGCAGCAGCGCCGCCAGCCCGGCCATCACCGAGAGCATCCAGGTACGGTTCATCGCGGTTCCTCCGCGCGTTGGGGCCAGAGATTGGCGCCCGGCCGGCCCGGACGCCATGCAACGAGCTTATCAGGGCCACGGCTGCGGGTCAACCGATTATGGTGCCGCACGCGGTCAGTCGAGCTTCTTGATGCGGATGTTGCGGAACTCCACGGGGTCGGAGTGGCCGGCGAAGCCGAAGTGGCCGCTCTTGCGCTCCTTGCCCGGGTGCGGGCGGTTGCCCATGTGCTTTGTGACCTTGGCCAGGTCGGTGTCGAGGATGACGGTGCCGTTGAGCTCGACTCGGATGGTGGAACCCTTGACGGTGACCTCCTGGAAGTTCCACTGGCCGGCGGGCCGCAGGAAGCCGCGATGGGCAGCCACCATGCCGTAGGCGGAGCCGTGGTACTGCCGCTTGTCGAGCTTGGCGTATCGGGGCGACGGGTTGTCGAGCACCTGGAGCTCGCACATGCCCACGTACGCGGTGTCGCCGCGGCCCGGGTAGCGGATGGCGAGGCCGTTGTTGCCGCCCGCCGGGATCTTGACCTCGAAGCGGACCGCGAAGTCGCCGTATTCTTCCTTGGTGTAGATGGTGCCGCCCTTGTGGGGCTTGCACACGATGGCGCCGTCCTTGACCTCGTAGTTCTGCACGGGGCCGGCCCAGCCCTCGAAGTCCTTGCCGTTGAAGACGGGCGCGAAGCCGTCCTCGCCGTGCTTCGCGAGGATGGCGTTGGCCTCGTCGGGCGGGATTTCGCGGATGAAGATGTTGCGCCAGCAGATCTCGCCGCCGTGGGTCTGGAGCTGGATAGGGCCTTTGGCCCACAGCGGGCCCTTGCGGTTCCAGAAGTTCTCCATGATGGCGTGGTCGACCACCAGTTTGTCATTGAGCACCACGGTGGTGCGGGCGCCCACCTGGCGGATGCGGAAGGAGTTCCACTCGCCGAACGGCTTGTCCGCGAGCACGAGGGGGTCCTTGCCGGGGTTGGCCTTCGAGCAGTTCCACAGGCCGCCCGAGCCCTTGTCCGCGCCGATGCCCCACTTGCCGCCTTCCTTCGTGTAGTCCCAGATCTGCACCTGAGGATTGGCGCGCAGGTAGAGGCCGCTGTCCGCCTTCGCCACCGTCTTGTAGTCGATCATGAACTCGATGTCGCCGTACTCTTTGTCCGTGGTCAGGTAGACGCCGTGGCCGTCGTTGACGACTTCGCCGTTCTCGGCCCGCCAGTGCTGGCGGACGCTCGCCATGTCGGCCTCGCGCTTCTTGGCGCGCGCGTCGTCGGTCATGGCCCAGAGCTTTCGCGGGTCGAAGTGGCCCATGCCGTGCCAGCCGGCGAGGTCCTTGCCGTTGAAGAGGGCGGTGAAGCCCTCGGGCGGCACGTTGTCGGCCCCCCGCGCGGGCGCGACCGCGAGGATCGCGACGCCGATGGCAGCAGCCACACTTCCGATGCGCATGTCCGGTCTCCTGAGCGAATCGTGTCGCCTCCCTGTGCACTCTTCCAGTGTAGCGTTTGCCGCGAGGCGCGCAACTGCGGGAGAAACCCCGTTGACGCAGCGGGCCGGCTGGCCTACGATGGGCGGCGCCGCTCGGACACAGAATG
>Ga0272442_10002595_pt1 | contig 26095 bp, 44 predicted proteins | sample SSMForm2O_FD_200262 | JGI IMG/M metagenome (GOLD analysis project Ga0272442, IMG submission 200262) | Marine sediment archaeal communities from Little Sippewissett salt marsh, Falmouth, MA, United States - SSM-Form-2O | ecosystem: Environmental > Aquatic > Marine > Wetlands > Sediment ... | reverse complement strand
AATTCTAAATATTTTAATTCATAAATCAATTTTATTTTTTGTAATTCTTCAATTGTAAAGTTTTGAAATTCATAACTTAAATGAATATCTTTAATTCTTTCTACCATTCACATCACTCCAAACAACAAATGTTTTGTATTCTTTTTTTATAATACTCTAACGCTTTTTTATGAAACTCAATTTTTTCCTTTAATAAATCAGGTTCTTGTTCTTTTAAATATTCGACACCCAATTCCCAAACCTCAGTTAAACCATAACCTAATTTTTTAATATAATTAATATCTACATGAGAAACTCTCATTGATATTTGTGTATCCTTCATATCCAACCCTCCACATAATTTTTAATACCAAGTTTATCAGTTTCAGTAAATGGACTATTAATATAATGCTGAAGAGACGTAAGTTGAGTATGACCTTGAGAAAGTGCTATGTGTGGAATATACTGAGGATAGTAAAACATCAGCCAAGACTCCCAGGTTTTCCTCGTACTTTTGACACTAATGCCCATCGGATCAAGACCTGCACGTTTAGCCCAACATTTTAAATTAACATTCCAACCTTGATAAGCAGGGAGCTTATGTTTAATATTAATGAAATGTTGAATAGCCATCTTACCTTGATTGTTTAATCTTACCCATCGTTCTTGCTGAGTTCGTTTATGTTTCTTAGTTCCAACTTCTTTAGGTAAATGAATGAAATCCCCATCAAAACAACTTGGGTTCTTTTGAAAGTTCTGCATCTCTACATACCTCATCCCAGTATACAACAATGCTTGTAACATTGTTCTAAGATCATTCTTTTGACATCCCATTTCCAATGCTTTATATTCATTTGGACGTAGGACACGTGTCCCCATTTTAATAATAGGTCTTTTAAAATCCTCAACATTATACATAAAAAACTAGAAAACAACAAAGTTTTTAAAGATTTTGGGTTTCTTTTAAATACTTTCATTACAAGACAACCATTTTTTCCTATTTCGTTTTATGAATAAACAACAAACATTTTTATTTACGGTTCTTTTTGATTCGTGGATGTCTACACGTATTTGTTTGATTACGTCCACGACCACCAGCTTGTCGTCCACGTTGCGATCCATCACGCTGACCAAAACCACGCCTACTCTTTCTCATTTCACACCTCCTTTTAATTTATCTTTTAAATCCATAATAGCTTTAGCTAATGTAACATCAGAAAATTCCAATTCGTCACCTCTATGTAAATAAGGTTTAGAATTTGCTAACTCTTCTAAATGTTTCCAATCTTCTTTACTCATTCTCATTTTGTTTGTCCTCCTAATTTATCTTTTTCTATTTAATGCACTTCTACCTTTCTTTGAAAGTATCCAATTATATTTTTCACCTTTTTTAATATGACCAAGTGCATGTAATTCACGTGGTGTTTTGTTGTATTTATTCATTAAACTAAATACACCGCTACTTGCATGTTTTTGTTTTACCATATTTATTCACCTCCTTTTACATTTTTTTCATATGTTGTTTTAATTTATCTTTTTCCATTTTCTTCTATTAAACTCATCTGTTTTCCAAGAAATATAATTATTAAGAATACCAACACCCAATAATAAAATAAAAATTATAAAAGAAATAGGATGCTTAAAAATAAGATAAGTAATTCCATTTATCCCTGCAAAAAAATAATCAACCATAGCAATCTCAAGATGTGTAATTTGTTTTAACCATTCTAACATTTTATGTTTCCTTTCCTTTTAATTTATATTTGATTATAGCTGGATTACCAGCAATAAAAACATTACCATCTTCAAAACTTTTAGTGACAACACTACCAGCACCAACAATTATATTATCACCCAAAGTAACACCACCAATAATAATAACACCACTAGCAATCCAACAATTACTACCAATAACTATATCATTACCATCAAATACAGTTTTAAAAACATCAGCATCTGTCTTATAATGCTCACCAGTAAGAACCATCACACCATGACCAAAAACCACATTATCACCAATAGTGATATATCCACTACGAGTATTAAACAAAACACCTGAAAAACGAACCCGATCACCATAAACCAATCTACTTACATCACCATGAACCCTGAAATCCTTACCAAATCCAAACATGTTTATCTTCTCCTAAATCGTTTACCAAAACCATAACAACTAGTATCACCAACAAAACCATGATACCGATTAAACAAAAAACGATCCAACTCTTCATTCTCCTCATCCGTTAAATCCAAACCATTACGACCCTCAAGAAACCGATCCCACATACCATGAACCAAATCCTGACGATACAACTCAAAACTAATAGTATCAACCTCCTTAGATTCTTTCTTTTTCATCTTTTAAGAATCCTCCTAAGACTTTTACGTTTAATACTATTAGACTCTTCAGGGAAAAACATGTTGTTAACATCATGAAGTTTACGATAACTAGGATGTTTCTCATGGACAAAACGAATACCGCAATCCCTACAATAACCAACCTTATATCTTTCATCCTCAGATGTGATAAAAACCATATGGCTTTCACTGTATTTCAAAACGTAACCTCCAAATACCATTGTTTTTTTTCCAGACCTGTGGACTACGGAAACTATCAACAGTTTTCCAAAACTTAACATAATCCATATCAAAATAATCAAGATATTCTTTAAGATAAACATCAGGGAATACACCATCATATTTTTTAACAAGTTGAATACCCTGCTCACGGGTTATACGACTAGCTCGTATCTCAATACAAGCATCAGACCAACACCGTCCAAAACCAAATTTGATATACATCATATAAGCATGAAGGTCCTGAAGTTTATCATCAAGTTGAGCATAACCATTAAAAGTACCAATACTAAAACCATTAAGGGTTTGCAGCCCACAATATTTTTTAGCTATTTGATAATGAACTTCTGGGTCCCAGTTTTCAAAATGACTCCAATGAGTAGGAAACAAACCACCACGAGTTATTTCATCATCCTCCGGTAGAGTCCACCAGTTAAGTTCACTGTTACTAAAGTTAACACGATATTCATCAGGACTATGACCACTATAATAATAATCAATGAGATAATCACGAGTTATCTCATACTTACCGATCTGACTGGTTTCACCACCATATTCCTCCTCACCCTCCTCACCATACATGATGAAAGGAATACCCATCTTAAGAGCTATTTTCATAGTAACCGTACTAATACCCATAACAAAAGGAAGTTTAGGACGACCCTGTTCAACAAAACCAATCTTTGCAAAATACTTATAAACCTCAGGATCAGGTGTTATCTTAATATGATCAAAACCACTGTTAACAAAATTACTTAGATTAACTTCACCTATACGTGTAGGCATCTGAGGACTAAGAGTCACACACAACGGGTTCATATGCAACTTATGTTTAAGCATCCAAGCAACATAAGAACCATCCTTACCACCACTACAAGGAACAAGAACATCCCAATAACCATCCTCCCGTCTGAAACGATCACATATTTTTACCAGTTCATTCCAACGACCAGCCCAATCAACATTGTTTTGTTTTTTATCAGCCCAAACACAAGCATTACAAACACCATCCTTGTTAAACCTGACACGAGGACGAGTGCTAAGAGTAAGACAACGTTTACAAATCTTAATCCCATTATTCATGTTTTAGTCCCCCCTTTTTTGAGAAATAATCCAAAACCACAATCATAATCCTTTGAATCAATACCTGTTTGTTCCAAGACGATATATAAATCATTTTTATTTACATTAAAACCCTCTTCAAGAAAAGCACCATATTCCTTTACTAGGTAAAATGGTTCGAAACCATGACGAGTTAAAAACTGGATGACATCATAGTAACTATCATGGTATTGTTTCCAGATAAGACTAGGATGTATTTCTATGAAAACATACTGTGTATGCTCCAAAGATTTAATGATACTAGGAATCAGACGATGTTCATAACCTTCAATATCCATACGAACCACATCAGGATAAACATGGTTAACCTCACAGAAATTATCAAGGTTGACACCCCAAGTATCTCCATCTTTGTTCATATCGCCAATACTACAACGATTAAGATGACTATTACCACATAGTTCATATTGTCCATCAATTGTAGTAATAGCCTGATTGAACATACGACTCATATGTTCATACTGGTTAAGCTGAATGTTTTGTTTAAGATAACGATAATTAACTGGGTGTGGTTCAAAACAATAAACAAAACCACCTGTTTTCATAGTGCTAAGAGCTACCAATGGATAATAACCAATGTTACTGCCAATGTCAAAAACACTCATACCCTGTTTAATAATACGTTTGTAGATATTAGTACATACTGGTTCACGAAATCCACGACTCCAGAGTTGACGACTAAGACCACGATCATCAGGGTTAAGAAACATACGAAAACCATTCAGTAAACAAGGCTGATCATGTTTACACAACTGGAAACGAATACTCTCACCCAGGGTTACACGAGCTTCAAGGTTACGGTTATATGACTCCCAGAAACAACCATTACGAATAGCTCTTAATCCACCACGTAACATACCCATTCTTTATTTCACCTAATCCTTTTATCTATTTTCTCCAACCAGCTTTTACGATGTAACAAATATTTACAAACAAAATGTTGAGTATACAAAGGAATAGCTAAAACAAATATCCAGAAGCCATAACAAAAACCAGAATAGAAACCAATCATGTAACGAGTTATCTGCATACTGCCTCCTGTGTATCATCACCAGCTTTCATAAGACTACAACCATAAAGGAAACGAAAACGAAAGTTATCATGTATTATACCCACAGTCTCCCAGTCAAGGAAACGTGGATGTTCAGGGTTTTCACCAGCTATCCTCAACGATACCATCTCCCACTATAAACTATAACAAGCATACTCAAAAAAATACTACCCATAAGACCAACAAGACCAATAATGATTAATGTGGTTATAAAAAAAATGGGGGATGACACCATTGGATGTTTATGGACATAAGACTGAGGTGGTTGGAATATGTGACCCATATCAATGGATTTGGATTTTTTAAACATTCTTATGTTGCCCACCATCCAATAGTGCCATTACCATAGCTGCTTTTTTTTTGTAAAACCAAGGGTATCATAGACCTAAAATGAGATAATATTGTTTCCACTCGGAGGAATGTGAGGAAGGAAAAAATTTTAATACCCTTGGTGTTACCCCTACAGAAGATAAAATTGTTAAAAGGTGGAAAAGAAACATAACTTTTGAGAATACGGGGAGGATGCGAACAATTAAAAAACTTTTCCACCATTTTAACCCTCAACATATTTTTTTTTAATGTTTAATTGGTTTATAAATTTTTTTTCCCATAGCTACGCTTTTGATACTGCAACCATTGTCTTTAAGCATCTGAATACGTTCATCTGTCATATCTGTCTCAGTCCATATCTTATTGCAACTATTACGAATAACATACAAAAAACTAAGTTTACGATCATTTTTTCCCATTAGTATCAACTCCAATGTTAACCTTGTTCAAAGCTTTGTTCATATCTATCATTTCTTTTTCACTTTGGCGCACTGTTTCAGTTCTTAGTTCTTTACAATACCAGATACCTGTCTTGCCATCCTGTCCAACAACAACATCTTTTTCAACTATTTTTATATATTTCTCCATTTTTTTTACCTCACAAATTTCAAAACCTCTTACACATTTATTTTTCATCAATTATCGCCTACCAATTAGATAGATCATCTTGGTTTAAATTATTTTTAATTAATATTTTTTCATCAAAATCTTTCATAAACTCTCTAAATATATCTTCAGTTATATTTGTATAAGATTCATTAGTAATTAAATTAGTTACATTAAAAATATTGTCGTTATAATTAAATTCATTTATAGTATATCTAATAAAATAAGCAGCGCACTCTAATTTTTTAGCAAGTTCTATATATACATTTTTTTGCCAATCTTGTATATCTACACCGTTATTTTTAACTTCAACTAATGCTTTAATAACATTATTTCTTATTTCTACAAAATCAATATCTGTAGTAGGACAACTATTTGGCAGTGTCCTATGCCAACTGCTATAATCAGTAGGTCTATTATTAGTTTTTTCATATCTACTCATCTTTTAATCTCTCCTTAGCAAGATAAAACGTGTTTTCATCTATTTCTGCACCAATACAATTTCTTTTAAGCTGTTTAGCACAAAAAAGTGTAGTTCCACCACCCACAAAAGGATCACAAACAATATCACCTGGTTCTGTGAAATATTCTATAAGTTCAGATATAGCATTAACTCCTTGCTGCCATTCATGTAAATCTTTCTCACGTTTATCTGATCTGATATAATCACTAACTGTTTCATCGAACTTTTTAAATGGTTTTTTTTGGAAAAACAAAATAGGTTTCCACTTAGCTATTACATTTCTACCTTGAACTATTTGTGTACTACCAGTATGATATAAACAAAAAATCCAATAATAATCAAGATATTTACCGAGATTTTGTAATACCATAGGCAAATGAATATGACCAGAATAAGAAATACAAAAACCAGATGGTTTAAGTTTTTTCTTAGCAAACTCAGAAAGCTCTTCAAAAAGATATAAATATTTTTCAGGATAAGGCGGATCAGTAATAATTATATCAATACTATTATCTGGAATATCATCAAGGACCTTTTTAAAATCACCAAGTCGTAAATCAGCAGAAATTTTAATATTTTTACCTTCTGCTATTTTTTCATTTATTTTTCGTTGTTTTTCATGTTTTTTAGTTTCCTTATAAGCCTTATCAATACTTATTTCCCCTTGCAAACATTTATCCCAAATTTTAGGTTGTTCTGTTTTAACAGTTATACCCTTTTCATAAGTCTTACCTGATACCTTTGCTTTTTTACCAAGTTTATCACGTGACTTGAATTTTTCCACCGTGGTGGTAAATTTACCACTACGGTCACGGGATAATTGTCTATCTTTTGCATCTTGTTTTTCCTTCAAACCAAACAGCTTATCAACAACATCTATACGTTGAGCTTCATTAAGATTACGTCTACCAAGTTGATTCTCCAATATCCAAACCTTTGCTTGTTCACGATCATCAAAATTCTTTTCAACAATTTTAAAAATAATACCATTCTTCTTACAAATATTATAACGATTATGACCATCAAGAATAATCTTATTCCAAATAACAAGAGGATCACGACAACCTTCATCAATAATAGAATCTGTAAGAGCATTAAACTCTGATTCTGTAAGTGGTGGAATTAATGTTTCAAATTCTTTATCAAATTTTAAATTTTCTCTTTCTTTTCCCGCCATCTTTCCAATCCTTCCTCCAATACAAAATCTTCGATAAGTCGTTGATCATCCTCACAGATTAGACTACCACAGTTAATACAAAACTTTTGGTTTTCTTGGTTAGTAGCAAAACACTTAGGACACATCACCATTTTTTTTACTCTCCTCACCACCTTCACATGGTAGTTTTTGTTTATGATACATCTTAATATGAACTTGTTCTATACAACAAGGGCAAACATAAATCCCTTGTATACCATTACGACAGCTTTCTTGTACCATTTCAAGGTTACATTTTTTACAGATGATCTTGATTTCATCTACACCTGTTTTATAAGTCATTGTTGATCCATCCTCATCAACCATTCTTTCCATGTATAGTTTCCTTTTTGTTTCCAGAGTTTGTTATATTCCGTTTCCTCAAGATGGATTATCACATGTTTCATACAACCACGTATAACAAACTAAGTTATATAGTTTTTGAAAAAAACAAATATTAACGATTGTAAAACAAAAATATTTATATTAAGAACACATAACACCAATTCTATTTTAGAGTATATAATGTTTCCACTTGAAATATGTACAATGTACGTATACCTATAAATATGTTCCAGTGGAAATAAGGGCCTGGGTGTGTCATGTACAATATTACTCCTAATATTTTTTATCTAATTTATTAATAAAAATAATAATTTTTTTTTCTAACTTTTTTAAATAATAAATTAATTTACCCATGGGTAAATTCGTTAACAATTGTTAATAAAATCTACCAATTAACCAACCAATACAGAACATAACAAAACAAAGACACAACAACAAAACCCAGAACACAATACGCAATTTATACCATTTCAACGGTTTCTTCAACAACTTCCTGTTTTTACGCTTACTTTCCACCATCAACATCACCTTTTTTTTTATCCCTTCTTTCTTTTAACTTATTTCTTATCTGACGGATATATCCCTTCCGAATAACCTTATATTTAGCATAAACCCAATTTGGAACATAACAACTAAAACTATCTTCCCATTCCTTACGCCAACGTTTATCACCACTAGGACGTCTGAACCAATGAATACCAATAATGTCCCTTTCATGTCCCCCTTTCTTATTGATATAAATGGTTTCCTCATAACCAAGATAGCCCTGTAAACTCCCCATAAGTCGTCTTTTATCAGGACAATTAATCAATACGCAACTAACAACCGGTCGAATAAGATCAAAGACTGCTTCAAGAAGAATGGCTTCACTCTGATCAGTCCACCATAACTTATTACTAAAATGAGTACTTGCATCATCAAGACACCAAACCATATCAACAATATCATTCTCCTCATTATAATCAATCTTATCTTCCAACTGAGATGGAAGAAAGAACATATTGTTCAAGGCAAAGTTCCAAGCATCTGTCTCATTAGGTTCTACATTATGATAATAAACATAAGCCATGGTCTGTAAATGATACATACTTTTACCATAACCACGTTCAGCAATAGTGATACACTGAAGAAACCGATTACCATTATGTATACGAATAATAGCATTACCTAAAGACGCCCTATGCTCATCCCATGTGTCAGTCCAATGTGACATATATATACACCTTTCTTATTATATCAATCTACCATATTATTTCTAATTTAGATAATAATATATATCAAAAAAAAAAATTGATTCTATAGTTTTCCTACATCATAACTAATCTTAGGGAAACATATATTATTATCCTCTAAAAGTTCTAGTATGTATACGAATAGATCATCTATGTCTTGTTTTCCATCATCAGTCAGATCAACTATGTTGCCATGTTTCCATGCTTGTAACGATTTTTTGCGTAAATCCTTTGGTAAAACCAACGCTAACGTAAGAACTCCATCACCATAGGCTTTGGGATTACCCACACGCCAATACGCTATATCACGTATCAATGGCAATAATACACCGTTTTCATAGTTTAATGGTTGTCGATATATTCGTTTACTAGATGGATCATCATTCATAGAACAAACCATGTTTCATAGCTACAGTCCAACAAACAGTTTTTTTATCATGGAGATACTCAATACGTATCTCTTGGTTACCTTTGTTTTTTACATCAGTTCGTTCTAGGGTTCTAAGAGTTTTAAGATGTTCGTTGAGACGATGGGTATCAGCTTTTTTGTTTAGTTCTATTTTGTCAAATTCGATGGTTATCATTTTTGCTGCATCACTACCATCTTTTATGGTTTCAAGGAAACTATTAATAGCTCCCTCTGTGAGATCATATTCACCATTGCTGAAGCTCATATTAGCCAAGTCTAAGTATTTCATACGTTCAATGCCTAATGTTATACTACCACTGGTTTTGTTTTCCATTTTTTTAACTTACACCTCCTTGAAATATTAGATATACAATAGCTATAATTATCATAGCTGTAAAAATTACACCTATAGCTATTTTCATACGAGGGCTGACTACTTTATCCTGAGTAGCCGCTAGGTATGCTTCTACTTCTGTAGCTTTCATAAGAGTACTAAGAGTACGAGGAGTTGCACGAAGCATGAAACGTTCATAATCACCCCAGCTGACGGTTTCACCAGCTATAATGGTTTTAAGTTTTTCTTTTAAACCAGCTGAGTCCAAACGAGGATTTGGATTCTGGTTTTTGTTTTTTGGAATCATCATTTTTTACCTCAAGTTTTTTAATCATATCAACATGATGTTTAATATCATCAAGATTATTAGATGGTAGTTCACGTATGGTTTCTACAAATTTACCACCATTAAGAGCATCAGCTATCTCACTCATATTGTTAAAACCAATATTATACAACCAACTAGTATAATTCACAAATTTAGGATCAGGAGTATGCATCACATTTTCAAGGATAAAACGAATATTTTTGTTACCCAGGCGATATACACTACCACGTCCCAGATCATGAACAAGACCTACTTTAGGAGCAGCGAGATAACTTTCACCCCAAAAAGGACGACTAGTATAAATCAATTCACATATACCATCACGCCTAAGAAAAAAACCTAGTTCTTTACCTGGTGGTTTACTTTCAAAAATTTTTAAACTACGACTAGTAGCAAGACGCATGATCATAGCGAAAACAGGTATACTAATGACAATAGCAGCTATCCATTCCATCTGCATAAGTTGAAACAATGGAATCATCTCAGTGAGATATAAAAAAACAAAACCCATTAATACCAATATTATCATAAGACTAATTATCACCATTTAATCTCACCATCCAAGTTTTCGTTTTCGCCTTTTTCAGGTTTTTTATTTTTAAAAAAACTAATACGTTTATCTTTTTTACTCACGCTTTTATTTTCAAATTCTTCATATACTTTTTGACGTGTGGTATTCATCTCACGAGTATAAAATCCTTCTTGACCCCGGCTAAACTGAGCATCTTCTACAGTGTTAAGACTTATTTCTTCTGCATCATAATATAGTTCAACACTCTCCATTAGGTTGATACGCATACTGCGTATACGTTCTATTTGTTTTTGATGACGATCCTTGTAGTTGCCCATTGGCATAAATTTGTTCATTTTACGAAGATGATTATTATGACGTTTGATAAAAGATGTATCATAAAGGTTTTCATCACGTTCAACTTCTGTACCCCAGCGAAGAAACTTAGTGGTTTCCACTACTGGTATACTCTCAGGGTTAAAACGATCTGTTTCATCACTATCTTGTTCTGTAGGTGGACGGTATTTCATAAATCCTTAAACTTTTTACCAATGTTTTTAACATCAAAAAATATGTTAGCTAGTGCTGCTACCAAGAAGAATACTCCTAGTAAAAAAATAGCTATGAACCCCATGAGATTATTGGTGTTACCCGCAAAAAGTATAAATATAGCTCCGAAACCAAGCATTACCACGTTATAGGTGAATTGTTGCAGTTTGTTTTTTTGTTTATTGTTCTTAGTGAGATTTATATCACGTTTAAAACTATCATGAACATATCGGCTGAACTCGTTGTCATAATGTTTTGATAAATATTCTTCTTCTTCATCAAAAGTTCTCATGGTATGTGTTACCATAAAATATTGTTATGTAATACATTGTATTTATATTTTAAACGTATAAAAAAAGAGGAAATGGTTTCTATTTCCAGACGGAAACAGACCATCCTTTTTTAGTTTTAGACATACTACAGTTTAGACCATTTTTACGTGCTTTTTTACAGTATGCTTTAGCTGTTGTCTTGTTTTTACAATGATGGGTTACAGCCAAACTTAATCACCACCATTTAGATTTTATTGACAAAACCAAGTATCACTACAGCCACAATTACAATCGCTATGATTGGAGCAATGGTGAAAAAAGTGCTACTTTGATCTAATATAGCATCAGTTGCATTAGTTACTGGTGTTCCACTTGTAGTGTTTCCACCAGCACGATTTGTCTCCACATCACTGTCAAGATCGCTGAGGTCGCTACCGACACTACCAGCTATATTATAGAATACTAGGATTGCTACAATAAGGGTAACAAGGATACCAACGACCATGCCAATCATTTTGACATCGGCGTCTTGATCCTTAAGGAATTTTTTCACTGGTTATCACCCTATCCTACCCACAAATCCTAATATCACTACCGCTACGATTACAATCGCTATGATTGGGGCAATGGTGAAAAAAGTGCCTGCTTGGTCAAGTGTAGAATCAGTTGCATTGGCGGCTGGTGTTCCTGTAAGGTCTGCGTCTATGGTGGTCGTATCTATACTTGCTGCGATATTGTAAAAGACTAACACCGCGATTATGAGTGTTACAAGTATGCCGACTACCATGCCGATCATTTTTACATCGGCTTTTTCATCTTTTAATATTTGTCTCATGGGAATGTGTATGGTTTTGGTTTATATTTATATTTTAAACGGTAAACAATGTATTAAACTAATAACACATTTTATTTTTTGAATATTATGCTTACGTTTTTTTTACGATCATTACCAATATATATACGGTTTTGTTGTCGTAGTTTACGGACTTTTTTAAGACGACCGAAGGCACGTGCTAGTTCACAGTTGGTTATCACGGTTTCTTGATCTATCCTTTTAAAGATTTCAACAAGTCTTTTATCTTGGATGATGTTCATCTCCTTCCATAGACTTGATATTTATCATAAACCATAGCGATAAGATAAATTATCATTAACATACCTATACCTACAAAAAGATATGTGAGATATGGACTTATTGGACTGGTGATGGTATGTATACCTGTTTCTATGTTTCCACTAGTGCTATTAAATATTTGATAGGGTTGTTCTAGTTGCATTTGACTAAGTCCTAGTATAAACCATATAGGTATACTAAGGGTTATACTGATAAGATTCCAGAATGGGTTTCTTTCATATTCGATACTAAAAATGATGAATAGTACTCCTAGTATGAATAATAATATCCAGATCAATAGTAACATTTTTTTATCATCTCCTATTTTTTCATAAAGAATAAACTAATTATTGTTCCAACAAGTCCCATCGCTGTGAACAATATATAAAATATTGCTGCTTCTTCATAACCAACCCATATACTACTAGTACTGAGTAAACTACCACTAGCAAGCATAAACAAACTAGGTACAACTGTGTTACGGGTTTTAAGATAAAGTGCTACAGCTATGAAACCTAATGGTACAAGATAAAAACCCATACCAAGCATATCAGTAAAAGGACTCATAATTTCATCCCATGGATGTTGGATGATTTCACTACCGTTAACAGGCATGGTTTTTATCCACCTCCACTTATCATACCAATAGCTGCAGCTATAAACAAAAACAATACAACAACCCAAAATATGATAAAAAGTTCATCTGGTAAATAGTTGCCAGCTGTGAGAATATTATGCATCCGTATCCAACTAGTCCAAAAAATTGTACTAAAAGCATAAACAGCTAATGGACTAAGACTATGACTAATGAAAACAAGACCAAGACTTGCTAGACCACCTGCTAATGTGACAACAAGCCATAGGTTTTCCATACCACCACTAAAACCACTTATTTGACTAAGGGCGTTATCTTCATCGACAGTAGTCCCAAAATCAGTGGTAATACCAAAATTACCAACAGATTCCACAAAATTAACTACAAGAGTAAATACAATTAAAACCATACAGAGATAAATACAGATACGGAAAAAACTATTCATTCGTAATCCTCCTTACGGTGATTCTGCCATTGGACAAGTACACCAAAAATTATGAAACTAATAGGGATACTATAACTCTGCCAGTTACCAAAACCAATAACACCATTAATAAAAATAAACATACTACCACAGAGTAAAAGCCCTAATCCAGCGTTACGTTGACCAAAACGAAATAACAAACCTATCATAATGACAAACATGATGAAATTAGTCCAACCCATACTAAGTGGACTTGTGCCATAATTAGCGATAAATAAACTATTAACCCAACTACCACTTGTGACACCTGGTCGTGATGGTAATCCATCTGGTACAATAACATGGTCATCAATGACTGTGAGACTAAACACTCCAAAAGTAGTATGGTTAACAACAAGGACACCGTAATAAGTACAATTTATACTACAATTTGTGAGACTAACACTCCAGCTGCTATCATCTGTTCGTGTTTCACTCATAATAAAAACACTAAGGTTACCCGTGGTACGATTGCTTTCATAAATGGTAAGAGTCGAGCTAATGGTTTGACTAAGACTATCTGTATAATTAGCATAAAGGATATTATTATTTAAGTCATAATACACGGTATAACTGATTACATCATTGAAACTTGTATCATTATCATAACTAGGATCAGCATATTCAAGTTGAAATGTTTTATAACGGTCTACATCAAACTCGATATATACAGGCATCCAGTTGTTACCCAAGCTATCATCATAACCACTAGCGGTGATATTAACCTTATATAATACATCTGGAACTAACCATACACCAGCCTGTCCATATCCATCAGTTAACAATCCTTCTACATCCACCCATGTTTCAGTATTATTATTGTAACGTCTTATAATCACCTTAGCATCAGGGACGGGATTACCTATTTCATCAATGATTTGAACAATATAATACTGAGTGGTACTATAGTTCTCACCACTACCACCTGGGTCACCACTACCTGGGTCAACACTTGTTTCAATAGGTGCGAGATAAAAAGTGAAATTATAAAAAGTGTTTACTACAAGGTCCTTGTAATATGTGCTATCTTTGTAATCTGTAGCGTTTATAACAAAAATAGTGTTAGTACCATATGGTATATCATTGATAAGGTCAATGTTATGTGTTGTGGCTGTACAACTAACGTTTTGATAAGTGGTACTACCGCTGCTATCACTAATAAGAATCCCAAACGGCGTTATCTGTTCTGCAAAGTTACTTTCGTTATATACGGTGATATTGATGACGCCCCATGGTATATCTAGTCCTGTTAAACTGAAAACACTATAACTACTGTTATAACTCCAAACCGTGTAATAACCACTAGTTATGGAAGATGTATTATAAAAATCATCAGTATAGTTATACACTTCTGTTCCATCAGTGGGACTACTAGGATAACTACCACTTTTACGGACTACTATTTCACGGTCGCTATAGTTACCAGGTGTCCAACTGAAGTTAAGGATATTGTTTGTATAGCTGCTGCTTCCATCATATGGTGGATCAGGATAGAAACTAGCGAAACGGATTTCATGTTCGGTTTTATCAGTTTCAGATGTAGTGAAATTAAAACTATTTTCAGCGATGTTATCAGTGGTAAGAACACTATCCACATAGTAATCATAACTCCTACTAATTCCTGTTATGTTACCTGTGAAGTTAAAAGTCGTACTGGTATTATGTGGTGTGTAATATGTTATTTTACTCTCATAATAATCAGCACGAATACCACCGCCAAATGCTGCTGATCCACCATATACATCCATAAAAAGTTTAGTTCTTATCTGATTGCTAGATATATAATCAGTTGTGTCATTAATTGTAATAGTAGGAGCATAGTTTTCAATGACATTACCACTAAATGGTAACCCAACAAAACTATAATTAAATTTTTCATCCCATGTATTATTAACATAGTTATAAACAAAACCACTTATATTAGAGGTTGATTCATCTAAACAATCAAATCTTATTTTAGCGCTATAATTAAAATGAGTACAATTACTTGGAATGTTATTATAATATTCATAAATGTTAACAGATTCTTCCTTAGGCACATCAACAACAGTGACTAATAAGTACCCATAGGTATTCCAGTTTTCATCATACATATTAGCAATATTAGTTATCTCCCCTGTGTCACCATTAGCACTTACAACATCCTCAGTGTCATCCTCGGTTTCATATTTACCAAAAACCGTGCTATTGAACTTTAGAACCGTGTCACCAATGCTGATACCACTAGCACCATTACTGTTAAGTTCACTTACTTGAATGTGAACCGTGTCATTAGTAGTACAAGTAAGGTTAATGTTCTCCAACAAAATATAATTATTACTGGTATCATATTCACAGTAATCCATAGTTACACCTGTACTAACAAAACTTACTTCAATGTCACCATCTTTAAGATAAAGAGTTGTAGCACCATAAAAAGTTACATCCCCAAGTATACCAGGTAAAAACAATAAACAAACCAATAGTATCCATAGTTTTTTCACTAGTATCTCCCCCGGTAACTCCAATCAGGTTCACGATGCATAACCCAAAAAATGAACCAAGTAATAGGAACAGCTGCCCATATAGCGAAAAACATACTAAAAAAAGTTTTATACAGATCAAGACGGGAATCAACCTGTGCATGTGTACCTGTAAAACTATCAATAAGTATTTCAACAGGTCCACTGATTACAAAATAACAGATAACTACAATGAATAAATATAATAGGAATGTTAAACCTGCTCGTATTATATTCATTGGTTTCCACCTCTATAGTTCATTTCGTTATACCGACTTATCATCCAGTAACCACCAAAAACTAGATAAACAATCAGAGCTGCACTCCACATAAAAAGCATGAGTTCATGTGTCATTCCACTACTTCCGCTATCAGTGGCTATCGCTTGAACTACAGGATCAAGAAAATAATAAGCCATACTGAAAACTACTAATCCACCTCCATATGCCATAACTGGTAAGAAACTCAAAAGAGATCACCTACTTTGAATTTACGGAATTTATATTTTTTAAAAACACCGCTGAGGTCTTTGAAACTTTGTGTACCAATACCTAATGGTTTAAGTTTTGGATGAATACTGGGATAAAAAGAGGGAGATGTTGAAATACTACTACTAGACTTTGGACTACTAATACTTAAACTAATAGGTGATGATGACATTATCGAAGAAATAGTTGGTGATGAAAAAGAAGGACTTTTGGGTTTAGGTGGGCTTATTACTGGTGGTGATGTTACAAAACGTTTACTTGGTCGACTTATACTAATTTTTGGTTTGGTTTTTATACTTGTTGAAGATATTGGTTGGATACTTGGTGGTTTAACCTTGCTAACTGATGTTGAAATAGATGGTTTGGTTGTTATACTTGAACTAAACACTGATGGTATAACACCTATGCTGATACTACTAGGGATATAACTAACACTAGGGACAAATGGCATCATTGTTGTTTTAGTAACAGGTGGGGTGACTATTTTATCAACACCATAAGTTGTTTTAAAACTACTTTCTTTGACACTAGATGGCAATATTTTTTTCCAGAAACTAACTTTTAAATCATACCATTTTTTACCTAGACCACTACCATAAAGCTTAGAACTAGTAGCTGGTGACATAATACGAGGAGAACTATACAAATCACCCATTACGGTTTTATATGATTCAAAATGAAAACGGGTTTCAGGAGTCCAACCACCACTTTTAGAATACAACAATTCCAACATACGGATACTTTCTGGTATATCCTTGATGCGTCCTTCATGTGCAAGTTTAAGACTACTAGCGCCTAACCGTCCGAATTGTTCACGGTAGCTCATAACATTAATGCCACTAGGCGTTTTAACACTTGGTTGTTTAATACCACCATAAAGATCAACCTGGCTACCGGTTCGTTGCCAGGGTTTAACATCAGCATATTTAGAAACCGGTTGACCTGTGAGACGACTAACACCATACTCTGCTTCAACCTTGCCTAATGCACTACGATACATGACATCAAGATCATGAGTAGATGGTTTATCAGATGCAGCGCCACCATATACCTCTGATCTACGTCTAATAAGATGACGACTGAAAAACCTTTTAAGACTTGATTGTTGTTTAAAACTTTCTATACTACCCCAGTTAACATCTGCTTGGCTGACATTGACACCACTGAGTTGTTGTTTATGCCAAAAAAACTCACGAGTAGTACTTTCTAATAGTTTACCACGAGATGGTGATATGTTACCTAGTTTAACATCATGTTTAATACTAGCAAGTTCACCTTTCATAGCACCAACCTCAGTGGGTGTAAGACCTTTATATTTACCAAACATTATAGGACTAGTACTACCACTTTTATAACCAATAACCCCAAGAGATACTTGACCACCAAAACGGATAAGTTTCTGAAAACCCTCTGTACTATCACCTTTATCAAAAGACGATTTTATATCAATAACAGAAGGAGTAGCCATAGCAACACCAGTTACCCCAAGACCAGCTTTCATACCCAATGCAGCTCTACTACCCCACCTAGTACCAACATAACTAATACTCCTACTAGTTAAACGACCAATACCAAAACCACCAGCCAGTGGCACAACTATATCTGTAACAGTGGGACTAGTAAACGTAGTAACAAACAAACCACCATAATCACCTTTTTCTTTTTGCATCCATGCTTGATGTTCCCAACGTATTATTTCTTTCTGTGTTTTTTTCATATCAAGAAAACCACCGAATAACACCCTTGGGAAATTAGTTATACCTGCATAAACCGTTCTTCCGATTTTAGTAACATCAGGTGAACGTTCCCAGCTATACTGTGCTTTTTTATCTATATCTTCAGAGTATACAAAACCACCAAGTTCACCACTACTATGTTTTTCACGTTTAATAACTGTATAAGGATAAATACGTGGGAACTTCGTATAAAAATCTTGTTCATATTTTGTGACATCTTTAAGTCCTTTATCATACTCTTTGATTTTAGATGTATAAATATTATATACTTGTTCACCTGTTAAATTTTCTTTTTCAGGTGTATCTGGGTAATCATATGTTGCATTGTAATCAATTTGACTTCTTTCCCATATCAGATTTGCCCGTGTCTGTTGGTAATCCTGTTTAGCTTGCCATAACTCGATACGGGTTTTATCTCTCCATTGACCATATGCTTTATGGGTATATGTCACATATTTTTGTTCAGGTATTGGTTCTATTCCTGGTTGTGGTTTAGGACTAATTTTTTCTTGTGTAACTGGGTCTATGCTTTCACCAGGCGCAAGTGTTACTTCTTTACGGGTTCCTGTTTTAACCTTTGGTAGTTTATTTTTTGTTTTACGTTCTTGGGATTCTTGAACTTGTTTAACAACTGCTTTGGTTTGTGGACTTTTACTTACAAACTTTGTGAAACCAGCTTTAGCTTTATCAAGTGGATTAACCATCTATTTTATTCCTCCTAATAAGGATTATTTTACCAATAGGCAGACTAAACGGGAAAAGTATACCCATCCAGTAAAATGTTTTATCATTTATTGTTCTGACACCACCTGCCATAAAAAAATAAAAAACCATGCTGACAAATACACTGATTATCATACAAGCAATAATGTCATTGTTAATCTTCAAGATTGTTTCCTCCTATGAATAATTCCAAAGAAACCTAGTATTATACCTATTGCTGCAAGTCCATAGACACCGCTAAGATCAGTGCTACTACCACCAGAACTTTGTCCTAATGTTGTAAAAGAGTAAGTATTATTCTCATACCACATACCATTATCAACCATTACACGCCAAAAATATTCTGTATTGTAACTTGTTACATTAGGAAATAAACAGTTCACACTACCTGCATTAATATTATTGTCTGTTTCAAGAATATTGTTTTCAGAACCCTGACTTGTTCCCCAATACCAAGATATATTAAAAGTATTAGTAATTACATCTGAAATAGTCACATTTATCCAAGGTTGAAGATTAACACCCGTACTACTATTACCAGGATATGGATTACTAATTGTAATAGTATCAAGAGAATAACTACAATAAATACTAAAATTATAAGAAGATGGACCTACCCAATCTGGTAAAGATTCTGGATAGCCAGATGCATAAGCAGTAACATTATAATAATAACCACTACCTCCAACATTAAATCTTTTACCACCAACACCATCAGCAAAAGCGCAAAGATAATAACTCTGATCATTGTAAATTACAGGGTTGGTAGTAAAATTAAAAACATACCATCCGTCAGCTTTAGGTCCTGATTTTTCCTCAGTAACAGCTAATAAACTAGTGCTATCATAAATTGCACAGGTAACCTCCTCATTAATATCCCAACCATACAAATAAACAGTCATATTATTAATTATACCATTAAATTTAGGTGTTCGCAAACATGCTTTAATATAACCATCTAAAGAATGATTAGTTTCACCGATAGTATTTACTCCAAAATATTCAGCATTAACTATGTTGGTAAAACTGTAAATACTAGTCATTAACAGTATCAGGCTGAAAGCCAAAACGAACATACGGTTTTTATGTATCATATTCATAAGCTCCTATACAATAATTATCAGTAGCACGAAGTACATCATCAAAATCATAACTAGGAATCAACGTAGTATTACCTTTGCCTATAAGTGGACTATCGCTTTCAATATGGTAATCTCCATCGAAATCACCACTGTCTACAAACTTAGGATCACTAAAGTTAGCATCATCACCAAAATTCCAAGCTGTTTGATTACTATAAGCTGTTTCATCCCAACGATTCGCAAGTGTACCACTACCACGATAAAAACTGTTATTAGCCATAGTAATATCAGTGGGTAACATGAAATGCCCACCAATAGCATAACTGCCACCATCATAGTTAGTGGCAAACACATTGTTATAAAGATATAAATCGTTAAGATTAGTGCCATTTAAACGGTTAATGCTGTAATGTCCTATCTGCAGTAGGTTATAATTATTGTTACTACCACTAGAGATAGTGTTACTATAGATGTAGATATGATGAAAAGTGTCGCTACTACTACCACTATTAGTTAATCCCATACTTAATGGATAAGTAAGTGTGGTAGTATCATCTGGTTTGGTAAGATTAATTACATTATTATAAATATAAATATATTCATAGTGACCATCTGTTTCAGTGTTAAGAGTAATACCACTAGCATTACCAAAAATGTTATTGTTATAGATACTAATGTTATGGCTGAGTCCACGTGCATCAACCATTATCGCAGGACCACCATAATAAACACTAGCACCTATTTGTTTCTGTAACAAGTCAGCAGTGTTATTAATCGTGTTATAACAAACCTCTCCATCACTACACCCACCTTTCATATCTATATTCTCAGCACGATTATTGATAAGAGTATTGTTGTTAATGCTAAAAGTAACTACGTTTTCAAAGCTAACGGTTTCCTGAGTGCTTTTAACACTACCTGTCCAGTTGTTAAAATTATTAAACAGATAGTTGTATTCAAAGGTTATATTGTTGTTACCATTTTTGCTTTTAATGGCTTGTGCGGAACAGTTACTAATAGTGCAGTTATCAATACGGATATGATGTACAATATCTTCACCAGCTACCACTCCACAGGCTATACCTGCACTTGCGCTATGGTTAATGGTAAGTCCACTTATACGGATATAGTTACTTTCATGTATTTCAAAGACACTATTGATACCGTTACTATAATATGTGGGACAGTTAGTTCCATCGATGATTACTTCATCATTTTGATAGTTAGTGATGGTAAGCCAATCGTTATAAGTGTTTTTACTACTAATGTTAATATGTCCTGTCCATGGTGTATATGTTCCTGCCATGATGTAGATGGTATCATTGTTCACGCTTTCGTTTACTGCTTTCCAAATTGTTTTAAAAGGACTACCTAGACTACCTGTGTTTGAATCATCACCCGTAGCGCCACTGACATAATACTGGTTGCCAGTGGGACTACTTCATATGTCAGTTGTCCAATTCACATAAAAATGATCACCATAGATATTAGCTACACTATAAAAATAATCATCGTCAGTATCATACCAAAAAGCCGTAGTATTATCAAGAAGAGTAGGAGTTGTGGTTTGTTCATATAATGGAAAAATACTATTGTAATTATAACCAAAATTGTTAAGAATTGTTTGATTAACCACAGTACATCCATTATAAGCTGTTATGATATTGCTACTCCAACCATCAAAAACATTATTTGTAATAAACAAATCTCTTGTAACTTCTCCACCTAAACGAAGAGCATAAGCAGGTGTACTATCATTTTGAATAAGATGATTATTTTGAATACTTAAATCTTTAGAGCTTAAAACAAAAACAGCGAAAGTACCATCACAATTATGAATATAATTATCACATACTTTACTTCTATGTGAACCAGTAGCCATATATATAGCACCAAGTCCATTAACATGAGAAATATCATTATTACTCACATGAGAATCAGCACTTTCAAGATAAACACCTTCACTAGTACAATGCGAAATATTGTTTCCAGATATAGTTACATTATTAGTGGAAGAACCATATATTCCATCACCAGTAACACTCACTATTGTATTATCAATAATGTCATCATCATTTTGAACGGTTATACCAACATCACCAGTTACTTTTATAAGATTACATTCAACTTTGACGTTAGCACTGCAATAAATTCCTTTTCCACCACTATCGATAATTGTATTACCTTTTACAATACCATATGGGTAAATATGTGCAATTGCATCATCACCGCTGTCTTTAATAAAATTATTTTCAACCGTGACATAAGTACCCAATATATCTAGTGTATCATCCCAGTTAACAAAATGATTATCAACTATATGAGTATAAGCAGCATTATCAGGGTTTATATATATAGCATCACAATGTTGATTAGTCCCCTGGAAATAATTACCTTGGATATTAGTATATTTGAAATCACCTTTAAGAGCAAACACACCAGGAACTGCGTTAGTCATTTCAAAATAATTACCAGTTATATCAATAGGGTTACTAGCATAACTATCATCAATATCTTCTATGGAATAACTATAACATGGTTCAAAAACACAATCCTCAATGTTGACATCTGTGATAACACCAGTTGCATCGCCACGAATAATTATATCAGCAAAAGTATTAACACCATAATAACCTCCGCACTCTTGAAAATCACAGTTTCGTATATCCACACTGTAACAAGTACTATACAAGTAGATACTTGAACCATTGATATAATGAAAGCCGCAACGGTCAATAGTAACAGCATGAGAACTACTAAAATATAAAGCATGAGTAGTATGACTAGGGCGACTACCCTCATTAAACTTTATATCAAAAATACTGAAACCAGTTGAATCCTGAACTCTTATAATACCATTTGATAACTCTACTGATGGGTTTATAATAGTAGCTCCTTTTTCACCCCAAGATGTTCCACCAATACCTTGAATAGTAACATGTGAATGATTAACCCAGAGTGTACTACTCGCTGTAAAAGTACCATCAGGTATCCAAACAGTTCCATTACCACCAAGGTCATCAACAGCAAGTTGGATATTACCCCAACTAGCAGCCCAGGTTTTATTATTACTATTACATATCTTGCTGAGATTAAAATCATCGCTGCTGTTCTTATCTAAATTAGGATAAGATGACAAAGTAATATCAGCAAACGTAGGACTATCCGTAGTATTCAAACCCTGATCAATCATGTTGCCACTACCTGTCACATTATTACTAGTTTCAAAATAACGCCAACTACTACCACTCTTAACATAAAGACGATCCACGGTTTTATCAAACCAAACATGCCCGGTATTAGCAAGACTACTTACATTACTTGTTGGTAACAACATATCAGTTCCATTCTGCATCCAGTTATCATAAAGATAGATACCACTTGAAACATTAGTCTCAGAGTTATCAACCTTAGTGTAATAAAAACCGTTACCCTGAACAGTTACATTCTCAAAAACACCGCCACCATTGGTATCACTATAAAAACAATAATCCGTTTGATACACGTTACAGTTGTTATCACAGATCATCGTATTATTAATCTGATTGCCATTAGCATACAAAGCTATACTGCTATTAGCATCATCGCCTTTGATACGGTTACCCTCAATCAAAACACTAGTGACATCAACACCTGTACTTGCTACAACATATATTCCTTTTCCATTAGCGGTATCAACATGGATACGGTTACCAGTTACAATACTCCGAGGACAACGATCCAATAAGACACCAGCAGCAGCACTAGCATTATTATTGTAACCATAGATTTGATTACCAATAACTGATTGTGTGTTACCACGGAGTCGTATACCACAATCACCTATGTCACCTATGACATTGTTAACTATGTTCCAGTTGGGTGTACTTGTCCCACTATGACATTTGATACCATCATCCCATGCTTGAACAATCATACAATCCATGATATAGTTATCATCATTACTAGTGCCACCACCCTCGATGAATATACCATTATCACTCACGTTACTAATGTAAACATTCTGAATTTTTGAGTTATAAAGACTAGCATGAATACCATTAGTATCCCCATCATTGTTAAGATGAGCATTACCATACAACCATAGGTCCTTAATTAAAATACGACTATAAACCGTAGTACCAACATTTTTAGTTTCAATAATATCATCATCTACACCAGCACCCAATGTGATCTTAGTGCTTTGACCTTTACCCACAATAGTGATATTGTTACCAGCTATCTCAATGCTACTAGTAATGGTAAGCTCACATGGCGGGAGAAAAACAGTTCCACCACTATTATTCAAAGCCCATACAGCATCCTGGAAACCACTAGTGGTAAGATCATAAACCTTGTTCTCACTGGTAGTAATACTACCATTAACCATGCCACTGCTACCTATCCAGGTGACACCACTACTATCCTTTCCTATTTTTATAACAGTACTGTTAACAACACTAGCTCCAACAAGTGATAACAAAACAAGTATCACTAAACTATTTCTCAAAAAAAATTTAACCCGCATAATGGTTCTTATCTCCTTATACGGGTTGTATAGTATGTTTTATATAGTATTAATATTTATTGTTATTTTATTGTGGTGTTAATATTAATTTAGACATCATTGTATAACTACCTGGCATTATAAGTGGGTGAAACTCGTAGCAGATACATACATGTAATGTTTCACCTGGTTCTATCCATCTTGGGAACTCCATTAATGGGTTGCTGCAACGACATACACAATCTTCATGGAAACTAACAATGATACCTTCGTATGTTGGTGTGGTCTCCCAGTCAATGTATAAACTCTTACATCCTATGTTTTCAATGTGATGTTTGAAACAATAACAACATCCGCCAACAGCAGGATCAATGTTATGTGTTATTTTTTGATCCCATCCTTTTCCATCTATGGTAATCGGGCTGACTGCTTCAGCGGTGGTTTCAACACGTCCAAAGTAACTAATGAAAGCACCAGTGACCATTATACTACTAATTAAGATAATGGCTGATACGGTAGCATACTTTCCAAACCTTTTAGAATATTTTATTTCTTCTTTCACCTCCTACACCCCAATGGTGTCTTAGTTAACAACAGTTAACTCTCACTCCTTATGACAAACATTTAATGTATTTTCTTTACGGAATATATTCAACCATCTTGCAGTAAAGTTAGGACCAATATCCACACCAATCAAATGAGTTTTCCTTAAACCCTTTTTCTGAATGTAATTAAGAAAATGAAAGATAACAACATATCCCCCTTCTTTACAAACTCTAATAGATTCATCAATAAATGAATAAGCTTTAAAAGTATCAGCAAGATTCTTATGAACACTATAATCATAAGGCGGGTCAGCTAAAACATAATCATAAGTATTATCTTTAAAGGGAAATTTTTTAGTTAAATCAAGATTATATTTAGGATTCTTAAAAGGTATAATATCACAAGTATCGCCAATAGAACTCTTACCACAAAAAAGATTTAATATTTTTCCATGTAAACCAATTTCTTTTTTAAGATAATCTATAAATGAATCAGGAAATAAAACTCCATTATTTTGTGGTCTAACTTGTATTGCTTCTATTTTCACATACTCACTCCTTATGACAAACTTTTTCCATTTCTTTTATTTTTAATTCTAAATATTTTAATTCATAAATCAATTTTATTTTTTGTAATTCTTCAATTGTAAAGTTTTGAAATTCATAACTTAAATGAATATCTTTAATTCTTTCTACCATTCACATCACTTCTTTTGACAAACTTTTTGTTCTAAATCTTTTATCAATTCCTCAAAATCATGTTCTTCAAGATAATAATAATCCATCCAACCACCACCATGATATTCAATCCTAAAACGATGAAAGATAACATTCTTAACTGGAATATGACAATTTAAAAACTGAATACTTTTAACGCATTTCATATTATCTTTTACTGGTAATATATCTTCTAATTTAGTTTCCATCTTCAATCACTCCTTATGACAAACTTTTTCCATTTCTTTTATTTTTAATTCTAAATATTTTAATTCATAAATCAATTTTATTTTTTGTAATTCTTCAATTGTAAAGTTTTGAAATTCATAACTTAAATGAATA
>Ga0272442_10002594_pt1 | contig 26098 bp, 27 predicted proteins | sample SSMForm2O_FD_200262 | JGI IMG/M metagenome (GOLD analysis project Ga0272442, IMG submission 200262) | Marine sediment archaeal communities from Little Sippewissett salt marsh, Falmouth, MA, United States - SSM-Form-2O | ecosystem: Environmental > Aquatic > Marine > Wetlands > Sediment ... | reverse complement strand
TCTTTTCTCTCATTGAAAGGGTTGACACTACATAAGCGTTTTATGTGCTCCTGCACATTTATCAAGGTTACCTCCATCAGACACGACGCCAGGACAACGCCCTGTTATATCGCGTCCTCATCTTTGTCAGCCCCCTTGGAATCCGATGAATCACAGCGTGCAGAAGCACTCTCAACACCGTAACACGATGGGGCTATTGTTTGCACCATAATACAAAGATGCACATATATATAAAAATATTGCACACCTTCAATTTGACGCACTTTCCACTTATCAAAGTCATTTATAAAGCTTTCGGTGACAAGGATTTTTGGGTATTTATTTCAATAGAAATATATATTCTAAATGAGGATACAAACTGTGGGAAAATAACAAAAATATATTACTAAATAACACCAAAATCAATGTAAATCCTTACAAAAGAATAAAATAAAGAAGGATATTCCTATCAATGCACCTCCAATCACATCGGAAAGATAGTGCACCCTTAGATACAATCTTGAAAAAGCGACCAACAGGGAGAGTGAAGTGGCCAAGGATAAGGCAATTGGCCCACTGATATGCTCTTTTTTGAACAATATTAAAAAAAATCCAAAATAGAACGCGAACGCAAGGGATGTGTGGCCACTGGGGTACCCATAGCTGGAGATGTCCTGCAAAGCAAGCGGGGGCCTGTTTTTGTCAAACATTTGTTTTAATAAATTTACAAGGATTGTTGACGCCAATGTGGAAAATAATAGTTTGAGCGCATAATTCCACCATATGTGCCTTTTAACATACAATATTAGGAAAATAAATGGGAAAATGACATATCCAGAACCCAAATAAGTGATCATCGAAAAAAACGCAGTTAGAAATGAGCTCTCCATCGCATGCGCCAATTGCAAAAACCATTCATCCAACGACATGATGGGCTGGGCCCTGTACCAGACAGATATGGATAATGCAACAAGAATGGGCAATGAAACAGTTAATGCGGCAACACAGATCCGTTGCTTTCGAAAATCCATAATGATAATAATCTTTGGAAGATATATATTTTTATTTTAATAAAACAATATGACACAATAAAAAATGAATCTCGATTTGAGGGGTTGCATGGATTTCAAAAAGAAAATGATGAAAAAAATAAAGAACCAACTGAACTACTTTTTATCTGACAAAAGAAACGTTTACATGCTACTGCTCGTCATTATGATCCCATTGGTATATGAACTTTTCAGATTCACTCCCCTTGAGTCAGTTATAGAACCTAACACGCTGAACGATTATCCAACACGATGGCTGCAGGAAAAACTTGGTACAGACACCGCAATAGCTTATTTCGCCTCATACTACTATTTCATACCTCATGTCCTGATAATGGCAGGATTGGCGCCCATGTTTATTATTTCCAAAAGGCGTCCGCCGTGGTTCTATCTTTGCATTGCCCTGATAATATTCATAATAGACACTTCATTCTATTTCATTTACCCCGTTGCCCCGCCCGTAAGATTGGATTCGCAGTTCATTGAACCAATAAGGATCAACATATTCCCATTCTCAGACAGTACTATATCCGTCCATTACTCCGCTCTGCCTTCGGGACATATATTCATCTCATTCCTAGGCCTGCTTATTGCATATTTAGAAAAATGGAAGAAGGCAGTCATCATTTATGCATTGAACACTGTCATAATGACATTTGTCATCGTATATACAGGAGACCACTATATCGAGGATGCCATTGCTAGCATAATACTTGTCCTGGGCGTATATGCACTGACATTATTGGCATTCAGGAAAAAGGGGTGGATAGTGAAAAATAAATATGGAATGTATGTCTCAAGCACCCTTTCGTTGCAATGATGATCATTGGTCTTTTTGGGATCTCATCCTTCTTATCTCGTCTGCAAGCAATTTCAATGTCTTGGCCTTGGAATGGTCCTTGGATATGACCACCCTTCCATCCAATGAGTAATCCTGCTTCATTGCCCTGTCCCGCGGATACTTCTTATCCTTTTCACGCGTGCACTGCAATCCAAGATTGTGGGCTGCCTTTGAAAGCTCCTTTAGATTTGGCTCTTTAACTGAAAGGCCCTTGGCAAGCTTCCTGCCCATAAGCCTTGTTCTTTCAGAGTCTATATTTGCCACCCAAATAATCATAGTGTCGGCCACAATAGTTCACCTTGTGATCTTTACTTCTCTAATCTCCTCTAGCATTGATGCATATTTAGGCTTGCTGAACTTTTCCCTTGCTGGTTCTAAGAGTTCCACTATCTTCTCTGAAACTGCCTTCTTCAGGTCAAGCGGATGCAAATTACCTTGTACAAATTCTTTAGATAGTGTCTCGTAATCGTAGAATGTGACATCCCCGCCGAACTTTGCTGGGCGCTTGATCTCGATCTCAGCTTTTTCATCCCTGAATATCAGGGTCTCAGCCCAATCAAGTATGGGATTGAACTCCACGTTCTTGGCAGGGCAAAACGCCTTGTTCAGCTTATCCTTTATCTCTTCAGGCGAATCGTGTATGAACACAGCAGACTTAGGCACGGATTTGCTCATCTTCATCTGGGAGAGAAGCTCTTTTAGCTTGTCCTTCTCAACTGGCCAGACAGGTGGCTGCGTGAGCCCCAAGAGCAATTTGTGGTGGATGGCAATTGGTTTATCCCTGTTAATCTTAGGAGCGACCTCCCTTGCTATCACATGCGCCTTCCTCTGGTCTATGCCTGAGTGGGCAAGCGTTATGTCCTGGTCGAAAATATCTGCCACTTGCATGGGTGGGTAAATAAGTTGGGCAAAATTCACACCCTCTTGCTGTCCCCTGCCCATTATGGTGATGGATTTTCTCACCCTGGCCAGGGTGAGGTTCTTGGAGATATTGATAACGTTCTCCCAATATGTGCTGCTATTGTTGTACAGCTCTGAACCCAGAAGGAAATTTACCTTGTCAGGATCGCCGCCCATGAGCTTGATAGAGATGGCCATCCCTTCCTTGAAGTACCTTGATGCTATACTTCTAATGACGTCCCTGTCACCGCCAAGCTTGTTGTTGATCCAGGCATGCCAGTCAGCGAGGAAAATACGGCAGTTTATTCCGGCCTTCTGAAAATCAGCGATCTTCGCGCCGGCAACGAGGCCAGTGCCAAGATGTATAAATCCGGATATTTCAAATCCTATGTAGTGCTCTATGCTCCTACCTTCGTCAAAGTACGCCCTAAGTTCATCCTTCACTAGCAGTTCCTCAGTAGGCGGCCTTAGAACCAGGTCCATTTTCTCATTTGTATCCATGCTACCACTTCTTAATTGCTCTCACCAGTACATTTTCAAGCCCTATTTTAGAAAATGGATTGATAATGGTGTTCGATGTGATTATGTCAAGATTGTATTTTGACAGACGTTCTATGGAATTGCCAGAGAATATGCCGTGCATGGCCATCACATGGACAAATCTGGGGTTTTTCTCATTTATGAGATTAACAGCATTCTCGACCGTGCCCCCGGTGGAAATTATATCATCAACTATCACGACATCCCTGCCCGTGAGGTTGGGGAGCTCGCCAGTCATTTTGACCTCCCCTGTGTATATGTTCCTGTCTTTCTCAAATACAGTGAAATCTGCATTCAGCCTTTCAGCTATCTGGTCAACCCACTTTGTGCTTTCCTTATCGGGGCCGACAAAGAAAGGCCTGTTGAGATCCAAGCCCTTTATATAGTTCGCGATAGGGTCCATGGCGCTAAGGTTTACTACGCGCATGCTCTTGGATTCCAGTAAGTCTGTCAATCGAGCTATATGGGCCATAAGGGTGTAAAGCCTGGATACGCCAACGCTCGAGAACATCTCAAGGATATACTTCAGGGAAAAGGGTTCACCCAGCCTAAAAGACTTGTCCTGGCGCCCATACGGAAGATAAGGCATCACCAGATCTATATGGTCCACACCCATGTCCTTCAACAGATTTGTCATGAAATAGAATTCCATCAGATACCTGTTGGGGGAGAAATGTTTGTAATCAAGTTGATTGAAAAGAAATACCCTCTCATACTCCTCTATCTCTTCAGTTATCCTAGGACATACCTCCTTATCAGGGAAGTACCTCATTTCCAGAGGTATATACGCTATGTCCATCTTCTCAGCCAAATATGATATTATTTCTGATTTTGGACCCATTATTGCTCTCATCAATTAAAAAGATGAATTAATAAATTTATAAAATTTCCTATTAGGATAAATATTATTCAGAGAAGTTTCAATTCACCCGTTATCCTGTCAATGATGTTTTCCGGTGCAGGCCCTATCGCAGCCACTGTGATGGTGCCAGGCGGTATTTCGGTCATTCCCGCATCCTGTATGGTGCAACAGGGGATCCCCTTGTCCTTGGCTTGCATGTAATACCGGAACATGTCCTCCTTGTCATCAACTTCCAGTACCACCTTTTTTTGTCCCTCTGAAATCCATGATCTGTACCAATCTGTGTTGTCACTGCGAGCCTTGTTCGCGCAGGTCACTGCTGCATGCGCCGCCTGGGCAGCCAGCTTTCCCTTGGACAGTCTTAGGTCCCTTCTGGATAATATTACCATTTTATATTCAAAGTTCAATATCATTCACCCAAATAAAAGAATCTTTCAAACTTTCTCGAATAGCCGCTCCAATCCCCTTTTTTGCTTTCCTTCATCTGAGAATAGACCTTTATAAATTCACTTGTCTGTGAGTCTATCAGGTCTGCATGGTATAGAACGCATGCCTCGTTTATCAATGGAACTATGGGGGCACCCCATTCCTTCTTTCCATGGTGTGATAACAGCATGTGCAAAAGCCGCCTCTTGGTCTCAAGAGGGAAACCTTCTATGCTTTCAATGACCTTTTTTACCTTGCAATAGCCGATTACCACGTGATCGTATAGCCCGCCCTCTGGTGTCAAGTCTATCAAGCAATCCACTGAGTAGCACTCCATTTTTCCAATATCATGGAGAATTGCACCACAGATCAGCATTTCCTTGTCAAGTTGTGGGTAAAGCCTTGCCATTGTCCTGCTAATGACGACCACCGAGTAGGTATGTTCTATTAGGCCCCCAATAACATTGTGATGGTGGGATTTTGCACAAGGCGATCTCTTGAAATTGGATTCAAAGCCACTATCGTCAAAGAATGAGTTAAGAAGGGCCTTAAGATGTGTGTTGGAAAATGAACTGATCAGCGACTTGAGCTGTGAATAAAGATCATCCACGTCCCTTTCGGTTTTCTCAACAAAATGTTCTGTATCGAATTCATATACCCTCTCCACACCCCTTAGGTCAAACTGCAGCTGTATGTGGCCGTTGTAGAACACCACATTGCCCCGTATCCGAATAACATCGCCGACCTCAAAGATATCCGAGGCGGCCTGAGCCTCTTCCCAGCACTTTCCCCATATCTCACCAGTCTTGTCCTTTAGCTTGACCTGTAGGTACCTCCCGGGTTTGGACTTGAATTCCAATAAGTCCTTTTCGGTTACGACAAAATAAGAGTCAATTGCCATGCCTTCCTTCAGTTGCGAGATAAAGAGCTTTTCATCCATGATAAAAAGATGTTCAAAAGATTATAAAAACAATATGCCAGCTTTAATTTATAATCTGCACAATGGACGCGCAAGATGCCTTCTTGCAATCACGGGCACCTCGTAAGGCCCCTCGGTAATTTCTCTTTCGACCAATGCCTTTTCTACGTCTCCCTCTGATATCCTTTTGTTGCAGGACCTGCACCTGTATCCCTTTCCAGCTCCAATTGACTGCATCTTCTTCCCACAGCAAGATGGAACTATGTTCTTGTATATGGCCACAAGTTTCCTTAAGGTCAGCTTTTCAAGATTGAGTGTGAGGCCGTAGCTGGTCCTCTTGATCCCTCCCCAAACCTCAACCTCATCGCAGGGGACGAGTTGAGAGACGACATTTCTAAACTCCTTCGTAGGTTCGTAGGCTGCGCATATTATGTCTCCAGTATCATCTGAGATTCCCATGAAGACATGACCCTTGTGCTCGTATCTGGGCCCATTTGTCACCTTGCCACACAGATGGACGGAACTGAACTCTTGGATATCGGAGATTTTCTTGTCCTCGATATGGGCATCTGTGGCCTGATTTGTAAAAAATATTTGTTTCTTGAAGATTGGTTCGGTGACCAATTGGCATGAAGCCTCCTCTAAGAGCCTCCAATCATCCCCTCTTATGCCATATAATACTGGGCAAGGTGCATTTGGTGAGATTGCGATGTACTTGTTGTGCCAATCATAACTGTCAAATATCCTGGGATGATAACGTATGTCAATCTCTTTGACACTTTCATCATCCACATATCGAGGTTTGCCAATATTTTCCATCAATCTGTATGCGATCAGCTCGAACGTGGGATCCGGCACGACAGAACCGATAGATGCCAAAGCGCCAATAACGCCCCTCCCATTTCCATACTTCAAGGTCTCGGCACCGATATCAGCGGCCAGATCATGCGCCTCACCTATCTCTATGACATCATGGAGCGCCCTTATGTAAAAATCATTTAATATGGGTGGGACTTCCCCATCTATCAACACCACACCGGGGTTTGTCCGCGGGTCGTCCATGAAGAATCTCGTCAAGGTATCCTTGATAATTGACATGACATTTCTTGGATCGCCTTTAATCTCAAATGACAAGGCGCCATTTCCCCTGGTCTTATAGGGTATGTTAGGATTCAATCTAATCAATTTGGGAAAACCGATTATCTCAAAGGAGTCTGCGAGCTCGTCCATTATCATCTTGCAAATGAACGTAGTGCACATCCCCTTGGGCGAATCCGTGTCATCTATACCCACAAACATAGAAATCTTTTTTAATCGGACCTTTTTTAACTGTTACTATGGGCCAGGAAAAGGCCAATCTTATCTCAGAAACAAAAAAACTGTTCAAGAACAGTGGCTTTGAGACATCCGTTTGCGACCTTAGGTGCTGCTTTGACATCATAGCCAAGGGCAATTCCCTTACATTTCTTGTTATAGTGTCCCCAAATATCGACTCCGTTCCGAATGAATACATTAAGTCAATCAAATGCCTGTGCCACTACTTCAAGGCCCAGTCCATAATCATCGGCTCTAGAAACAAATCCATGGACTTGCTCAGGGGAGTCGTATATACCAGGGACGACACACCTGCCATAGGACTGGAAACGCTTGAGCAGATGATAGTTGACAACACCCCGCCACTAGTATACGCAAACAGGGGGGGCATTTATGTCAGGATAGAGGGGGAAATCCTAAGAAACATCAGGGAGAAAATGGGGCTATCCATAAATGAGCTTGCAAAGGAAGTAGGAATATCAAGAAGCACCCTATATGATTATGAGCATTCTAAGAGAGGTGTTGAGCTCGACACAGCCATAAAGATCGAGGATTTGGTTGACTTCCCATTGATAAAACCAGTGGATATAATCAACAAACTAATAGAAAAGAAATCAACGATAGAAGAAATGCCCAAGAACAAGTTTGAAAAGAATGTGTTCGACATATTCCACAATCTGGGATTCAAGGTCCATCCAACCACGCGTACGCCTTTCGATGCTGTTGTCAAGGAGGACAAGAGCAAGACGGACATTATAATGCTTACTGGCGTAAGTAATATGGATCCAAGAACGATTAAGAGGAGGGTCATGGTGGTCCACGATGTTTCAAACGTGCTTAACAAGGATGCTTTTTTTGTTATCAACTCAGACAAACCGTCAAAAAGCATCGATGGTGTTCCAATAGTTTTAATGAACGAAATTAAGAAAATGAACGACTGCGACAGGGTAATTGAGCTTCTCAAGGAAAGAAAATCTGAATGTGAGTTGGATATAGACTAACAATCAGTAGATTTACTAATTGTTAAAACAGAAAACCTTTTATATCTGAATTAATCCCATTTTTGTTGAACCCATTGCTTGGGTATCAAAGTTATCTAAGTAAGGAGTGTATATTATATGGCACAAATGAAACAACCAATGACAGTCACCGAAGAAGGTGGACAGAGATTTATTGGAAGAGACGCTCAGAGGATGAACATCCTAGCTGGAAGGATAGTCGCTGAGACCGTAAAGACAACACTCGGACCTAGGGGTATGGACAAGATGCTTGTTGACTCCTTGGGAGATGTAATTATTACAAATGATGGTGCTACCATCCTAAAAGAAATGGATATTGCACATCCAGCAGCTAAGATGATTGTGGAAGTCGCAAAGACCCAAGATGACGAAGTAGGGGACGGAACGACAACAGCTGTTGTCATTGCAGGAGAGCTCCTGAAGAAATCTGAGGGACTTCTTGACCAAAACGTTCACCCAACTGTGATAGCATCAGGTTACAAAATAGCTTCAGAAGAAGCTGAGAAGATCCTGAAGAGCCTGGCTACAAAAGTAGACATTGGCGATGAAAAGATGCTAGAAAAGGTGGCCAACACCGCCATGACCGGAAAGGGCGCTGAGAAGGCAAAGGGCACACTTGGAAAGCTTGCAGTCGAGGCAGTCAGGCAAGTCGTAGAGAAAGTAAACGGCGGGTCCTGGGAAGTTGACACCGACAACATCAAGGTAGAGAAGAAGATCGGCGGCAGCGTTGAGGACTCAAAGCTCATAAAGGGCATAATCATTGATAAAGAGCGTGTACACTCTGGTATGCCAGAGCGTGTAGTAAATGCAAAGATCGCACTTATTGCTACAGCAATGGAAGTCAAGGAAACAGAGACTGACGCAGAGATCAGGATCACAGACCCTGATATGCTTCAGAAGTTCATTGAGCAAGAAGAGAACATGCTCAAGGAAATGGTCAACAAGATCAAGTCCGTAGGCGCAACTGTCGTTGTATGCCAAAAGGGAATCGATGACCTTGCACAGCACTATCTTGCAAAGGAGAACATCCTTGCAATAAGAAGGGCAAAGAAGTCGGACATGAAAGCACTTGCACGCGCAACTGGAGCTCGTGTGGCAACAAAGATCGACGATCTTGAGGCAGAGGACCTCGGAGATGCTGGAATAGTCGAGGAAAGAAGGATAGCCGGAGACAGCATGATCTTCGTAGAGGATTGCAAGGATCCCAAGTCAGTCAGTCTCTTGCTTCGCGGTGGTACCGAGCACTTCATCGACAGCGTAGAGCGCGCACTTGACGATGCCATAGGCGTGGTCGCCTCAGTTATTGAGGACGGCACAATTGTCGCTGGCGGAGGAGCAGTAGATATGGAGCTCGTCAAAAGGCTCAGTGAAGTCGCAGATACGTACTCTGGAAGAGAGCAGCTAGCCATCAAGGCATTCGCAGAATCCCTAGAGATCATACCAAGGACATTGGCAGAGAACGCTGGCCTTGACCCTATAGACCTCCTGGTCGAGCTTAGGTCAAAGCATGAGACAGGCGGAGTCAATATGGGCCTCGATGTCTTTGAGGGCAAGTCAGTTGATATGTTCAATGATGGTATCATAGAACCTTTGAGGATCAAGCAGCAGGCAATAAAATCAGCCTCTGAGGCAGCGATCATGATCCTAAGGATCGATGATGTCATAGCAGCATCAAACCTTGGCGGCCATGCACCACCAGATATGGGCGGTATGGGCGGTATGGGCGGCATGCCAGACATGGGAATGTAAGATAAATTCTTTCCCTTTCTTTCTTTTTTATTCAAATATTTGAATGCAAACATAAAGATTTAAATAAATCTTTTTCTCTCTTTTTTATGGAGGTAACTGAAAATGGATGTAAAAAAAGGAACAACGACCGTAGGGTTGGTGTTTAAGGACGGAGTTGTACTCGCGGCCGATAAGCGTGTATCATTAGGGTATCATGTTGCCCATAAGAACGCAAAAAAAGTATTGAAGATTACAGATTACATAGGTGTCACAACAGCTGGTAGCGTTGGTGACATACAATCACTGGTAGGCTATCTGAAGGCCGAGGCAAAGCTCTATGAGATCAAGAACAACAAGAATATGAGCCCAAAGGCACTTGCCAAGATGACATCTGCCATACTGCAAGGCCAGAGATACTTCCCTATGTACGCATGGTTGGTCCTTGGTGGCGTCGACAGCGAAAGGAGTTATGTTTTCTCCATTGATCCAATTGGGGGGGTGTCCGAAGACAGCATGGTCGCAACAGGGTCAGGTATGGAACCCGCATACGGCGTGCTCGATGACAGGTTCAAGGAGAACATGGAACACGACGACGCAGTAAAGCTAGCAGTAAGGGCCCTCCTTGCAGCAATATCAAGGAATATGGCAACCGGTGATGGTATCAGCCTATTTACCATTGATAAGGATGGAACAAAGGAATTCACATCAGAGAAAGTTGATGACATTATAAAATCCATAAAGGAGGGGAACTAATTGGCATTTGGTCCAAGGGGCGGTGGTTACGACCACGCAATAACTGTATTTTCCCCGGATGGCAGCCTGTATCAGGTTAGCTATGCAGCCGAGGCGGTTAAGAAAGGTTCTACTGCAATAGGCGTCAAGTGCAACGAGGGAATAGTCCTGGCAGTGGACAAGAGCCTGCCTTCAAATCTTGTGGAATCAGAGTCATTTGAAAAGATTTTCCAGATCGATGACCATATGGCCACGGCGTCCTCTGGCATTATAGCCGATGCCAGGGTCCTGGTAGACAGGGCAAGGGTCGGGGCACAGGTTCACAAGCTCACATATGATGAGGAAATAACCGTGATGGCACTGACAAAGAGCATAGGCGACCTCAAACAGATGCACACCCAGTATGGCGGACTAAGGCCATTTGGTGTCTCATTGATCATAGCAGGTGTGGACTCGGAAGGACCACAGATCTTTGTCACAGAACCGTCGGGCGCATTCCTTGAGTGGAAGGCCACGGCAATCGGATCCGGTAAACCCAGCGCAATGGAATACTTTGAGAAGGAATACGAGCCTACAAAGAGCCTTGAGGAATCGATCGTTCTGGCAATCAATGTCCTTAAGAAATCCATGGACTCTGACATGGTCGAGTCAAACATTGAGGTCGTAGAGATCACCACGGCCGACCGCAAGTTCAGAAGACTGACAACGGCAGAGCTCAAGGATTACATTGCAAAACTTCCTGAAGACAAAGAAGAGGAAGAAGACACAGAACTAGAGGAATAAAATCCTCTATACATTTTTTTGTTTAAATATAATTTTAAATGTCATTTTATAGAAATATATATGCGCTACATCATAGTCACAGGCGGAGCCTTGTCGGGCTTGGGAAAGGGGCTCACCACAGCCTCAGTGGCAAAAATACTTCAAAGTATGGGCTATTCTATTGTACCAATAAAAATTGATCCTTATGTTAACATTGATGCAGGGACCATGAGTCCCTTTGAGCATGGTGAGGTCTTTGTCCTTGACGATGGGGGCGAAGTGGACCTTGACCTTGGCAACTATGAAAGATTTTTGGGCCTATCATTGTCTCGCTCTCACAACATTACAACTGGGAAAGTATACCAAAACGTCATACAAAAAGAGAGAAAAGGGGATTATCTCGGTAAGACGGTGCAGATCATCCCGCATGTTACCAATGAAATAAAGGAACAAATAAGGCAAAATTCCAACGATCACGATTTCATTATAATCGAGGTCGGTGGGACCGTAGGTGACATAGAGAGCATGCCATTCCTTGAGGCAGTAAGGCAGATTGCCAATGAGGAGGATACAGTTTTCATCCATGTTGTGCCCATCTTAAAGATGGGGGTTGTTGGAGAACAAAAGACAAAACCTGCGCAAAAATCTGTTAAAGACCTCATGGAAGCGGGAATAAAGCCAGACATGTTGGTCTGCAGGACCAATGAGCATCTCACTCCAGAGGTAAAGGACAAGCTGTCCCTGTTTTGCAATATCAAAAAGGACTTTGTGATAGAGAACATGGACGTGGACGACATATACACCATACCGTTATACCTTAACGATCAGAAAGTGGGGGAAAAGATCATCAACAGATTTGGATTAGATGGCAAGGTGGACCTGGGAAAATGGAAGGAAATCATTGGGGTCCAGACCAAGGGAACGGTCAAGATAGCCCTTGTTGGCAAATATACAAAACTACATGATTCATACATATCTCTCAAAGAGGCCCTTAAACACGCATCGTACAAGACAGGATACCAGGTGTGCATTGACTGGATTGGGGCCGATGACATTGATGAGGATAGCCTTAGGGAATACGACGGGATACTGGTGCCCGGGGGCTTCGGACCCAGGGGGTCTGAAGGAAAGATAGAGGCAATAAAGATCGCCAGGGAATCAAAGATGCCATTCCTGGGCCTATGCTATGGTTTCCAACTGGCTGTAGTTGAGTATGCAAGGCATTGCGGCATAAGGGATGCTGTTTCAAAAGAATTTGAAAAGGAGGGGACCATGGTGATCGATCTCTTGGAATCACAAAAAAACCTCGTCAACATGGGCGCCTCAATGAGGCTTGGTTCCTCAAAAGTTATTATCAAGGACGGCACCACTGCAAAGAAACTCTACAAAAAGAGCAGCATCACCGAAAGGCATAGGCACAGATTGGAGGTCAATCACGAGCATATACCTCTTATGGAAGACAATGGGATAGTCTTCTCGGGGGAATCCCCAGACGGCAGGATGGAGATACTTGAACTGCCAGATCATCCTTTCTTCTTTGCAACGCAGTTCCATCCAGAATTCAAGTCCAAGGTGGAATGCCCCGCCCCAGCCTTTGTGGGCTTTGTAGATGCATGCTCAAAATACATGGAAAAAAGGAATTAGACTCCTTTTTCCATCATCCATGACAATGTGGGATTTCTTGCCGCCCTAACAACATCCAGCCTTTTCCTGGAAGTATTGTATGGGGCGCCCTTTACCATTTCAGGATCATCATAGCACTCTTGCTTTACCTTGATCAATGCATCTGCAAACGAATCAAGCTCATCCCTGCTCTCGGTTTCAGTTGGTTCTATCATAAGTGCCTCCTTGACTATCAATGGAAAATGCACCGTGGGTGCATGATGGCCGTAATCCAGAAGCCTTCTACCAATGTCAAGCGCGTTTACGCCGGTGTCAGACCTTATGCCTTCACAAGAAATCACGAACTCGTGTTTTCTTAGGGGTGTCCTGTCGATAAAGGGGATCTCAAAGTGGCCCTTCAGCCTGTGCATGAGATAGTTGCTGTTGATGACGGATAACTCCGAAACTTCCCCCACATTGTTGCCAAGTGACACGAGATAGGCGTATGCCCGTAACATTATGGAAAAATTGCCATGAAATGCCCTGATCTTGCCCTTTCCAGTGGAAAATATGAAATCATTGCCATCTCTCTTGACGACAGGATCAGGCAGATACTTTTCCAGGAAGGACTTTACACCTATCGCTCCTGCCCCTGGCCCCCCGCCCCCATGAGGTGTTGAAAAGGTCTTGTGAAGATTGAAATGGACTATGTCAAACCCCATATCACCTGGCCTGACCTTTCCCAAAAGCGCATTTAGATTTGCACCGTCATAGTACAGGAGCCCTCCGGCATTATGCAAAATCGTTGACATTTCACCGATCCTGGACTCAAAGATGCCAAGAGTATTTGGATTTGTGATCATCAGCCCTGCCGTCCTGTCCGTTGTTGCGGCATCCAAGGCATCGATATCGATCTGCCCATCCTCCCCCGAAGGGACCTCAACGACCCTATATCCCGCCATGGCAGCACTGGCGGGGTTTGTGCCGTGCGCCGTATCGGGGATTATCATCTCATCCTTGCCTAGTCCCCTGTCCTTATGGTACATGGATATTATCTTCGCGCCCAGGAATTCGCTTTGCGCCCCTGCCGCAGGTTGCAATGTCACAAAATCCATTCCTGATAACTTACACAGCTTCTCAGACAATCTTCCGATGATCTCTATATTTCCCCTTACAGAATATTCGGGGTCCAAGGGGTGTTGGGGTGATGAAGAATATTCCGAGGCCAGCAACTCGCATATCTTTGGATTGTACTTCATTGTGCAAGACCCCAGTGGATAGAATCCGCTGTCAATGCCATAATTCATCTGTGATAGGGCCACATAATGCCTAACAACGTCCATCTCTGTCAGTTCTGGGAGCTCGGGAGGAGATTCCCTTACAAGTGAGATTGGGATGTCAGGCGGCGAGCCAAATGGGTCAAGGGGGATATATCCCGTTTTTCCCATGGCAGATAGCTTTCTCAAGTACGTCTCATGCTGCGCCTGCCGGAACATCAGATCGCCCCCAGTGCGTTTATTAGACCATCAATGTCCTCTTTGGTATGCTTATCTGTTATGCAATATATCGAAGATCTCTCATCTATAGGTATCCCGCCGGATATGTTATTGGAGTTCAATGCGGCCTCAACATCTCTTATGGGCAATGGATGCCTTACAACAAACTCCCTGAAGTGTACGGATTTGTACAATGGCGCCGTGTAGCCATCCAACCCGCCTATCCTGTTGTAGGCGTAGCTTGCATTTGAGAAAAGTGATCTTGACAGCTTTACGAATCCTTTCTTTCCAAGCGAGGCGATATAAGCGGCACATGCAACAGCGCAGAGGGACTCGTTGGTGCATATATTTGATGTTGCCTTGTCCCGCCTTATGTGCTGTTCCCTTGTTTGCAGGGTCATTACATACCCTTTGATCCCATCAGAATCATTGGTAATACCAACCACGCGGCCAGGCATGGTCCTGAGTAGCTTCCTGTCATTGCTCACTGCAAATAGCCCAAGAAGGGGGCCCCCAAAATTAATGGCATTTCCCAAGTGGGCAGCCTCCCCTATCACTATATCGGCCCCATATTCCCCTGGGCCTTTCACGATCCCGCAAGATAGGGGATCTGTGCCTACGATGAATAGTGCGCCATGCTCATGGGCAATGCTTGAGATGTCCTTTGCCTGCTCCTCAAAGATGCCAAAATAAGATGGGTTCTCGATGTATACACCAGAACATCTCTCAGACATCAGTCCTTCTAGAGCCACTAAATCCAATTGGCCCGTTACCTTGTCATTTGGGCATTCCAATATCTTAATTCCCACATTCTCGGTATAGGCCTCCAGTACAGACCTCCTCTCTGGAGAGATTATCTCAGGGATTATGAACTCATATCTTTTTGTTACCCTTGCAGACATCAAGGCCGCCTCACCCAATGCAGAGGACCAGTCATACATCGAGGCATTGACGATAGGCAGGCTTACAATCTCCGCCATGAGGCTTTGGTACTCGTACATCGACTGTAGTATGCCTTGTGATATCTCAGGTTGATATGGCGTGTATGAAGTGTAGAACTCATTTCTTGATGTTATGGAGGACACGTGGGCTGGAACATAGTGGTCATATGCCCCTCCCCCTTTGAAGGATGTCATTCCAATGTTTTTTGATAATATTTTTTCAATATGCCTTTTTGTTTCCAATTCTGTCATAGGGCTGGAGTTTTCAGAGCCTTTCAATAGAAATTTATCAGGTATGTCTGAAAAAAGATCGTCAGTTCCTATGAAGTCATACATGTCCTTTTTAAGGGTCCTATTGGGAAAATAATCCATGTTTTCGCCCCAACACCCTTCTGTCATTTACAGTTAATAAACTTGCTCAAACTTTGTAGCGCCTCTTAACATTGGTGTCCGAATCAGCTAACCTTTTTAGTTCCATCTCGATGTTGTCATCGGGCATGAGGTGCTTTTTCAAGTACACTCCCGTGCGACCGACCTTATTCCTCCTGTTGAGGACCTGTTCCCTTTCCCTTACCATATCGATAGGAACCCCTACGGTCTTGGCAGCCATGGCCTCATTGCCCATGACCTCGCTGCCCACATGCCCAAGCTCTGTTGGCTCTATCAGCATTAGCCTCTTGTCTATACCGGGCACCCTGCGCTCTGACATGATATCATTGAGGCCTATGGCGCCGCCAAAGTAGTAAAACTCTCTTTCATGTTTTTTGAATTCCACCAGTGGGAATGTGACGGTTATGCCATTTGAGAGGTATATGTGCGCCTTTATCAGGTGCCATGGCGTTGCCATTGCAATTACTTTTTCGCTAATCCCAAAGCGGTCCAATGCCACTTCAACGATATATGAGGATATGTTAACAGGTATGAATATGTCAATATCGCTCCCCTTATGGATGTCCCCCCTTGCGACACTTCCATAAAGCACCGGCCCATACATGGAAATGGATTCCATCACAGGCGCAGCATCTTCCCTCAGGCGCTTCAAATGCCCCCAGTGCCCCTTGTCGTATATGACTTCCTCCCTATGGAAGGCGACAGTCTTTTTTTTCATCTGTTCACTCTTCGATCGTTTCCAGTATCTTGGATATCTTCCTGTCCAGCTTGTCTATTACCTTCATATACTGCCTAGATGATTCAAGCTCTCCCTTTTGTCTTGAAAGCTCTTCTCTGAGAAGGTCATAGTCCGTCTCCTTTCTCCTAAGGATGGATAATCTCTCCTTTAGCTCGGTTATCTTCTCATCACGGTCCCTGAGATTCTTGGTCACGGCCTGGAGCTCCTCATTGCTGTCGCGAAGCCGCTTTTTTATGCCATCGTTCTCCGCCATGACAAGTTTAAAACGCTCAATGTCCTTAAGGTCCGGTATCTTTCCATATCCTATAATGATCGCATCCCTGCCTACTGAGACTATGTCCTTTGGGGTCAGGGACAACCTCAGTTTTGGTCCAAACTTGCTCTTATCCACCATGCCTGTGTTGTATACATTGGCGTACTGGTACATATCAAGATGAAAATAAATCACGCCATTCTTGATCTCTACATCAACATCATATACGTATCCACGAATCACACCTTCGATATCAACAGCATACTTACCATAAAGTTGGCCATATATCGAACTATCATCAAAAGTCATGTGAACTAAATTAATATATGAAGTTAAAAAATATATGCATACTTACAATGAAATAATAATTGATAAAAGTATGTGAAAGAAAAAAATATTTCTCCCTTAAGGGAGAATAATAAGAATAAATATTCTATTTAAATACTATCTCTGCAGCCTTCTTGGCCCCCAATATTGAAGAATGCAACGGATCTTGTGAGAGGACAACGTTTACCGCCTCGACAGGTATTTTGGCATGCTCGGCTATGTACTTCCTGAGAGTTATGTCAAGACCCTTTATTGAAGATATTCCGCCATTCACAAGCACGGCAGAGTATAGGTTCTTTCTGACGGTAAAGGGCGATTTACCTACAAGCTCGACCACTTTCTTTGCTATGTGGTCTACAATCACATCAACACTGGATATAATATCGGCATCGATGACTATCTCTTGTCCAAGCCCCTCCTCAGTGATTACGCTCTCAACAAGATCTGGCAATTCCTGGCCTGTGACAATGTAGTCGTAATACGGGCCACAATACTGTTCTTTGAGCCTCATGCATTCCTCAAGTGGCACTTCGACACCATACTTCTTCTTAATTGCCTGTTGCACGGCAAAATCAATGTCCCTTCCACCTGTTGGGATTGTGTCTGCAACGACATCGCCCATCTCATCCTTGACCGCAAGTTTCTGGTGTATCAAAGTAAAGTCAGTGGTCCCGTGACCAATGTCCGCGCATACGCCAGTTACCCAATTGTGATATATCAGCGACCCCAGCGGCTCGCTTATTATCTTTACATCAGCAACGAACTCCTTTAAGAGGCTCTCTAGCTCTTCCTTCTGATTTTCCGCGGCAATGGCGGGGGCGGCGGCAAATATCTTAAGGTTCTTGCTATCGGTCATGTTGTGCTTTTCCGAATGATTGATGAGGTACTCTACCAGATAGAAAGCGTCCTTTGTCTTGATGACACCTTTGTTGACAATATATATCAGCTCGCCAAGGCCTTCATAATCCAATGCTGTTGACCCTACAATTATGTCTGGTACCTTGGTAGATTTTTCATATGCTGAGGATTTGTATATTTTTCTTACGAGAGACCTGGTGCCAATCAGATTCTCTCCGGCAGTGATGGTTGAATTCGCCGTTCCCAACTTGATGGCACCTACGTATGTAGGCGAATTTACCCCTTTTTCTTGTGATTCGTCCTTGTTATCATCTTTACTAAATAATGCCACTTGATCACCTACTATATTTGTTCAAAAATCATTTTTAGGATTTATATATCTTTGTATATTGTATATTATTTAATATTTGATAATATATATTTTAAATATAATTAATATAATAACATATAATAATATAAAAATATATCGTGTGTAATATTTACATTAAATGATTCTTATGTTTTTATTATTTTTATAAGATATGATAACTGCGCATTCGCCAATATTTATTAACACACATTTCCTATAATATGTGGGGCATATGGTGATGTGGAAATGAGCATAAATGAGACAATGAATCTAAATAATATATTCCATCCAAAGTCTATTGTTCTTATAGGCGCCACCAATAACAAAAAAAAGATAGGGTATGATATTGCCAAGAACATTAGCATTTATGATGGAAAAATATTTTTTGTAAACAGGAATGAGGATTTCATTGGCGGCAAGAGATCCTACAGCTCCGTAATGGAGCTGGAAGGGTCAGCGGACCTCGTCATAATTGCCATACCTGCGCACAAGGTCGAAGATGTATTGGAAGAGTGTGGAAAAAAGGGGATCAAGGGCGCAGTAATAATATCCGCCGGGTTCTCAGAGATAGGGGATTATGGATCTGAGGAAAAATTATGCAAGATATCAAAAAAATATGGAATTAGGATAATCGGACCAAATTCTGTAGGGCTGACGAACAATGAGATAGACCTTAATGCAACATTCACCATGAACTCAAAAAAAGGGCATATCGCCTTTCTGTCCCAAAGCGGAGCATTGGGCGCGGCCATAATATACAAGACAGTATATGAGGACATTGGATTCTCAAAGTTCGTATCATTAGGCAATATGGCAGACATTGACTTTTGCACATTGTTGGAGTATCTCTCCAATGATGGGGGCACAAAGAGCATTGCCATCTACATGGAAGGGATAACGGATGGGAAAAAATTCATCAAAATTGCAAAAGAGTGTTCTTTGAAAAAACCTGTCATAGTATTGAAATCGGGGACATCGATGGCGGGTGCGAGAGCAACATCGTCCCATACTGGCAGCCTGGCAGGAAGTGACTCGACATATGACGCGGCATTCAAGCAATCTGGTGTACTGAGGGCAAAGACCATTGACAATCTGCTGGACATGGCCAAGGTATTTTCACTTCCAATGCTTGAAAGTAACAATGTGGCAATCTTGACCAATGCCGGTGGACCAGGGATCCTGGCAACTGATGAGTGTGTCTTGCAAGGTTTAAACGTCCCTATGCTCAGTGAAGGCACGATGTCCAAGTTGAAGAGAATCCTTTCCAGATATGCATCCGTAAAGAACCCTATTGACACCATAGCACAGGCCGATTACAATCAATATTACAATTGTATAAAGACATTGCAAAATGACAATTGTATAGATGCAATATTGAGCATAATAGTGGTGCCTACCTTTGCCAAGATAGGCATGAACGCCCATGCCAAGGCAATTGTGGATGGTTGGGACCATGAAAAACCACTTGTCACGTGCTTCATGTCAGGTGAAATGGCCACGTCCTCAATAAGATACATGCTTATTAACAAGATACCAAGCTATCCCTCTCCCGAAAGGGCGGCCATAGCACTGGGATCATTGTGGAAATATTCAAAGTGGTACAATGAACATCATGATTAGAACAAAGATACATCCCACGGAGGATGAGGATAAGATACACTTGGCATTGAACAAAATCTTTCCAGATGTTGAGTTTTTTGTTGAGGATAATCTGTATCTAGGTGAATCTGAAGATCATGAAAACTTGGAGATGTTGAAAAAACTGATCGATTCACAAATGATAAGGGACTCAGCAAGAAAAGCTATTAGAAAGGGAAAAAGGGACAAAGGCGTTGTGATAAACCTGAACAAACAAGCCGCAATTGAGGGCAAAATCAATTTTTCCACTGACAGCCCCATGGGTCCCATCATAGTGAGAATATATGGTGATATGAATGAAATATGCGACTACTTGGCCCCTAGCACTTTATAAATAAATAATTATGCCCTACAAATTACTATAATGTATTATTATTCAATATTTTATCCAAAAGTTAGATAATTTTTACCGAAAACTTTATATAAGTTATTTTTTTATAATAAGTAACATTATATGGAGTATAATTTAATTAAATGTTTTTAAAGGAGGTTTATTATGGCTTTACCTATTGCAACTATTGAGAAAATTATTAGAAAAGCTGGTGCTTACCGCGTTAGCAAGGGCGCTTCACAGAAATTATCAGAGATCCTAGAGGAATGGGGTGTCGATATTGCACAAGAAGCAATGATGGAAGCTAAGCATGCTGGTAGGAAAACAGTGAAAGACGTTGATATCGAGGCGGGCTTGAGAAAGGTTGCCTACAAGATAGCATACGACTACACAAAATAAATATTTGATTCGGGTTATTACCCAAACCTATATTTTTTTTCTATTATAACAAATCATCCAACCATTTTGCATCTTCGTTGATTGGCAACTTGAAGAATTGGCCTAGCTCATCTATGTTCTTAGCCTGGTGTCTTTTTAAGTAAATGTATTCATCATCCTTGTAAACTATCTCAATCTTTCCGCTCAGGTGGGACATTACATACCTGAACCTCTTAGAAAGCCCGCAAAGATTCTTCTTAGCTTCCTCCACAATGTCATATCCTCTGGACAAAGAGACTTGGAAGTGCAATGCGCGCCTTACAGGTCTGCATTGGAAGACATAGTATGGATTGACACCTATCCTGACAAGCTCCCTTTGAAGGTCGGATAACACTATCGGGTCATCGTTGACACCCCCAAGCAGCACGGTCTGATTCTGCACAGGAATGCCACACTTCAAGAGAGTGTCAACTGCAAGGCTTGAATGCTCATTGATCTCATTGGGGTGATTGAAGTGCGTCACCATGTTTACTCTCTTGCTAGTAGTCGAATACTTCTTGAATATTTCCTGTAGTTCCTTGTCTTTATTGATCCTGTCAGGCATGACTACGGGGATCCTGGATCCTATCCTGACAAACTTTATGTGATCTATACCCAAAAAGGTATCAAGATAGTGTTCAACAATATTGTTCTCCAATATCAGGGGATCGCCCCCCGACAAAAGAACATTCGTTATCTCCTCATGCTGGCTTATGTATTCCTCGGCGGCCTTGATGTCCGAGATGATCTCACTCTCTGAGCGCCCTACAAGCCGCTTCCTAAAACAGAACCTGCAATAGACCGCACATCTGTGTGTCAATAGCATTAGTGCCGTCTGGCTGTACTTATGCTGCAGGCCTACAGCCTTTGTGTTGTCCTTTTCGCCACTTGTGTCGTAGAGCCCGCCTTGTGAAAATTCACTGAAGGAGGGAATCGCTATCTTCCTTAATGGGTCCTCAAGGTCATTTGAATCTATAAGAGAAAGATAATACCGTGTAATGCTCATTGGGTGAAGCTTGACGATCTCTTCAAGCCTCTCTTTCTCTTTATCAGTGAGCTTAATGTATTTTTCAAGCTCATCAACAGTCTTGATATTCATATCCAACTCTTTTTTTATATCATATCTATTCATATTTTTTGAATCGTTATTCTTCACCATCAAATTATTTCATATTGGAATAATAAAAAAGTATTTTTAATTATTAATATAAACTAAAATAAACTAATAAAAATAAATATATGATATATTAAACTTATTTTCCCTTTGCACCATCCAAAAGTGAGGAACATTGGCAAGAGCGTTTGTCTGGGATCTTGGGGATTGCACCCTCCAAGAGCAGTTTGATGTCCCCCAGATTATTCTCCATTATATCAAGCACTTCTTTATGTGTAAGCTTTTTTTCAGATATGCCTGCAGCATAGTTGGTGACCATTGCTATGGAAGAGTAGCACATTTCAAGTTCCCTGGCAAGTATGACCTCGGGCAAGTTCGTCATGCCGACAACGTCACCGCCAAGCCTTGAGAACATCTTAATCTCTGCTGCGCTTTCAAATCTCGGTCCCTCCGTGCATACGTAGATCCCATCCCCCACAATTGGCAGATTTTGTTCTTTGCCGGTCTTTATCAAAATATCCCTAAGTTCTGGACAGTATGGTTGTGTTACATCAATGTGCACCACATCCTTGTCATCGATAATCGATTCTGATCCGTCATAAAATGTGTTTGCTCTCGTCTTGGTGAAATCCAGGAAATTCGATAGCACCACAAAACTGCCAGGGGAAATCGATGCATTGAGAGATCCGGATGCTGATGTAGACACTATCCTCTCAACGCCAATGCTGTGCAATGCCCAAATGTTTGCCCTGTAATTGATCAAATGAGGGGGCACGGAGTGAGATGAGCCATGCCTGGGGAGAAATGCCATATCCTTTTCCCCATACATCCCTACAGTAATATTGACGCTTCCAAAAGGCGTATTTACTTCCAAATCCCTGGCATCTTTCAACATGGTAGGGTCATATATCCCTGAACCCCCAATTATTCCAATCATATCTACTCCTCCAATATATTTACAACAATCTTCATTAATTCATTAAATCTTGACAAGCTAGCGCCCTCAACGATCACCCTGAGCTTTGGTTCTGTTCCCGAAGGCCGCACAAGGAGCCAGGAATTGTCATTGAAGTTCACCCTGATCCCCGAAATGCATATGACCTCATCAGCATCATCTCGTTGTGAGAGAATATTCTTTAAGAGTTTGATTATCTTGTCCACATCCGCATCCTCTTCCAGTAGAATATTCCTTTTTTCTTGGTAGTATTTAGGAATGCTTGAAAAGAGGTCCTTGAACGAGGAGTTCTTCAGGAATATGGACAAAAGCACGGATGATGCAATGCCATCTATCCAAGGTCCAAAGGGCAGATGTATATGTTTCCAGGGCTCGCCTGCAAAAGATGGATCATAATTAGAAATACCGTCATGAAGGTATCCCAATGGGACCCTGATCACTTCGACGCCCTTGCCTTTCAAGAACTCATCGATTGCCAGTGAAGTGTCTATGGACAATACTACCCTATCACCGGGCTGGGAGTAAAGATCGGCAAAAAACGCCAAAAGCGTGTCCTCGGGGATAAGCTCAAATTCGGATGAAATTACATTTACCCTGTCAGCATCGCCATCCTGGGCTATTATTATGTCTGGGCATGTTCTTTCTGCATATTTGAGGCTCCCTTCAAGATTCTTGAATGAGGGTTCTGAAGGCCTTCCGGGGAATAAGCCGCTGACATGCGAATTAACGATGTTCACGTTCGCTCCCAGAAGGTTTAAAGCCTTAGTGATAACGCTTGAGCCAACCCCATTTCCAGAATCCACCAATATGTCCATTCCATCCAGATCGGGTTTCTCGAACATCTTATTGAGGAAGGCAAGCAAATTATCCAAATAATAGTTTTCAATGTCAATAACTTGACGACTACCACATTTTTCCCATCTGTATTTCCGGGAATATGAATTGATGAATAAATCCTCGATCTTTTTTTCCGTGTCTAACCCCACTTCAAACCCTGATGAAAAAATCTTTATGCCATTGTCCATTGGTGGGTTGTGGGAGGCAGTTATCATGACCCCTGGCGCATTGTATTTAAATGAGGCAAAGGCCAAAAGAGGGGATGGCACCTTTCCGATATCAATGATGTCCATCCCCTCGTACAACAAAGAGGATGACATAGAGTCTCTTAGGGCCTCGCTGGAAGTCCTTCCATCGCAGGCAACTATGGTCTTTTTCTTTCCTATGGAAATAAAATATGAAGCAAATGCCTTACCGAATCTAGAGCAGAACTCAAGATTCACTTTTCCCTCTGAACTTCCTCTGATGCCTGCAGTACCAAAGATGCCCATGATATCACAATTTCAATAAGTCAGGATAAAAGTATTTTTTCGAATGTTTTTTCTTCAATGAATCCCATCTTGAAAGTGTCTTTAGGGATCGGGCAGATGAATATATGGCATTTTCCATCCCCACATCCTTGAACTCGTCTGTCTCCCTGTTTGCGATCGCCGCACCTATGCATCCAGCCCTAAGTCCGTAAAGGTTGCATAATGTGAAGATCGTTGAAGATTCCATCTCAAAGTTCAAGACATTCGCATCCCTCAAATCGTTTAAAAGTTCCTTTTTGAAGCTGGGCAAAAAGCCCCCGAAGCCTGGTCTGGACTGACCAACATAGAAGGAATCCGTCGATGCGCCGATGCCCACGTGGAATTCATAGCCTCTTGCCTCGCAAGCCTGAATAAGTGCCAGTGTCACCTCATGGCTGGCACATGCAGGGTATTCCGGGATCACATACTCTTTTGAAGTGCCTTCACAACGAACAGAAGCATGATTTATCACCAGGTCACCACATTGTATCCCCTCACTAAGGCAACCAGTTGTGCCAACCCTTACAAATGTATGGCAGCCGATGGAGGCTAGCTCCTCAATGGCAATGGCAGTGGAAGGGCCGCCTATCCCTGTTGAGCAAATGCCTATCTCCATGCCATCATACACGCATTTGGCAGCTTTGAACTCCCTGTTATGGGAGATCATCTCATAATCGCCCAATAGTTTTCCTATCTTTCCTACACGTCCGGGGTCCCCGGGCAAAAGAACATATGGTGGCAATTCACCCTTTGAGAGGGAAATATGATACATCTTACCCCCTGGTTCCGGGCGATTTGCCGACAATTTACTCATTATGTTTAAATAACAAACAAATTTATATAAGCCTTTCCAATTCTCTAAAGTGGTGTTAAAATGAAGGTACTGGTGGCAGGAACATTTGATATAATACATCCTGGGCATATATACCTGTTTAACGAGGCAAAAAAATATGGGGACATATATGCAATAATAGCCAGAGATGAAAATGTTAGAAAATTCAAAGGTAAGAAGACCGTATTTAATGAAAATGAGAGAAAACTGCTGGTTGAGAGCCTAAAAATGGTCAAAGAGGCCCATTTGGGAGACGCAAACGATTTATTTAAAAAGGTCAATGAGATTAATCCCGACATAATATTCCTTGGCCCAGACCAGGACGATGAATGGATCAGGAAGAGGATAATGGAACTTAATCTTGACATAGACATAATACAGCTAGAAAAGAGAATAGAGTACTCGTCTTCATGGACCAAGGACATTTTGAGAAGAATATATGATAATGAGGAAGTGTAGAGATGAAAGCAACTTCGCGAGCAGGGACAATAGAATATGCCATCAGGGATGTCATGGTGCCTGCATCCAAGCTCGAGAACAAGGGCATTGAATTAATGAAGTTAAACATAGGGGATCCCAACAAGTTTGACTTCAAGACGCCGCAGCACATTCTGGACGCTGTATGCACGTCCCTGGAAAACGATGATATGGGATACACCCCATCAGAGGGATTTCCAGAACTGAGGGAAGAGATATTGAACTACGAGAAAAGGAAGAACGGTTTAGATGCCTCAATCGAGGACATAATCGTGACCAACGGCGTATCTGAAGCCATAAACATGTTGTTTGGCGCCTCACTGCAGGAACAAGATAATGTCCTCCTTCCAGACCCATGCTATTCCACTTACACTTCAATGGCAAGATATTATGGAGCAGTGCCTGTTGAATATAAGACAATAGAGGAAGATGACTGGGTTTGCGACACAGACAGTATCAGGAAGGGCATCGATGAAAATACAAAATGCTTGGTGCTTATTAACCCCAATAACCCCACAGGAGCAATGATCCCCAAAAAGGAAGTGAAAGAGGTAGTCGACATATGCGGGGAACATGACATATTCCTGATATCTGATGAGATCTACGACAGGCTCACATTTGGACAAGAATACTATTCACCCGCATCTTACAGCAAGGACGTCCCTGTGATACTGCTCAATGGATTCTCCAAACTATACCTCGTGCCAGGGTGGAGGGTCGGTTACATTGGTTTCCATGACCCTGAGGGCAGGCTATTGGAGATCGAAGAGGCAGTGAAAAAGATGGCGAGAATGAGGCTATGCCCCAATGCCCCCTGCCAAAAGGCGTGCCATGCAGCACTCACTGGCCCACAGGGCCATGTAAAGGAACTTGTCAGCAAGCTTAAGGAGAGAAGGGACTTTGCATACAGGAGGATCAATGAGATCGATGGTCTGGAAACGAGGAAACCAGAGGGCGCTTTC
>Ga0272442_10002593_pt1 | contig 26099 bp, 25 predicted proteins | sample SSMForm2O_FD_200262 | JGI IMG/M metagenome (GOLD analysis project Ga0272442, IMG submission 200262) | Marine sediment archaeal communities from Little Sippewissett salt marsh, Falmouth, MA, United States - SSM-Form-2O | ecosystem: Environmental > Aquatic > Marine > Wetlands > Sediment ... | reverse complement strand
GATTGTACTGGCTCTGGTTATTATTATTCTGGCTGCCAAATCGCAACTGATGCCGGGCGGCCATGCAAAAATTACCATCAATGACGACCCGGATCATATATATGACGTGCCCATGGGCGGAAAACTGCTGAACACTCTGTCCGATGCTGGTATATTTCTGCCATCGGCATGCGGCGGAGGCGGCACATGCGGCCAGTGCCGCATCATCGTCAAAGAAGGCGGCGGTGCCATACTGCCCACGGAAACCGCAGTGATTACACGGAAAGAAGCACGGGAAGGTTATCGTCTGTCATGTCAGCTCCCGGTAAAAGACGATATGAAAATTGTGGTACCGCCGGAAATTTTCGATGTGAAAAAATGGGAATGCACAGTCCGGTCCAACAGGAATGTGGCGACTTTCATTAAGGAACTGGTTCTGGAACTTCCCCCGGGTGAACATGTCGATTTCAGGGCCGGTGGATATGTCCAGACCGAAGCGCCGCCCCATCTGGTCCGGTACCGGGACTTTGATATTGATGACGAATACAAAGAAGACTGGGACCGTTGCGAATTATGGAAATATATATCCAAAGTGGATGAATCCGTTGTCAGGGCCTACTCCATGGCCAATTTTCCCGAAGAAAAAGGGCTGATTATCCTGAACGTCCGTATTGCCCACCCCCCCCCGGACAAATCCAGCGTCCCCCCGGGCCGGATGTCTTCCTATCTTTTCAGTTTAAAACCGGGGGACAAAATCACCATTTCCGGACCATTCGGTGAATTTTTCGCCCGCGATTCAGAGAATGAAATGATATTCATCGGCGGCGGCGCCGGGATGGCGCCCATGCGCTCACATATCTTTGACCAGTTGAAACGCCTGCATTCACGCAGGAAGATCTCATTCTGGTATGGTGCAAGGAGCCTTCGGGAGGTATTCTATCAGAAGGAATTCGATGCGCTCCAGAAAAAATATTCCAATTTCACATGGTACCTGGCCCTGTCCGAACCCATTTCAGGAGACGACTGGAAAGGGCCGACGGGTTTTGTCCATCAGGTTCTCTATGATGAATATCTGGCCGGACATCCGGGACCGGAAGATTGTGAATATTATATTTGCGGTCCTCCTCTGATGAATGCCGCCGTTCTGAGAATGCTGGACGGACTGGGCGTTGAAGAAGAAAACATCCTCTTTGATGATTTCGGCGGACAAGCCTGATTTTGCACCAAATCATCGGGACCATAAATCATTAATAGGGAGACATAGCGCGATGAAGACAGCCGAAGATATTATAAAAGAGAAAAACAGGGCCATTATCTATGTAACCCCGGATACTTCCGTTCTGGATGCCCTCAAGGTGATGGTGGACAACAATATCGGATGTGTTCTGGTGAAAGAGCGCGACAATTATATCGGCATCTATGCGGAGCGTGAATTTGTTTATAACACCGCAAAGGAAAACCTGAATCCCGCCGCCACAAAAATCAGGAATGTCATGGTAACGGATCTGGTAAGCGCCGATGCATCGGACACGCTTCATCAGCTTCAGGACAAACTCCTGGGCAAATGCCTGCGTCACCTGATTGTCCGGAAAGAGGACAATGTCATCGGACTGGTTTCCGCCGGTGACATCACCCGGGCGGATCTGAATGAACATGAGAATCAGCTGAAATCCGTCAGCTGGGACTATTATGAAAACTGGCGCTGGGGAAAACAAAAATAGGGATATTTAGCATATGTGGAAACAATATATTATCGTGTTTTGTTTTTTCTTTGTAATCATGGCGGGAATGCTGCTGAGCCTTCATCTTGCCGGATATAAAAAACGCAGGTCATGTACATGCGGACACGGGAAATACTGTAATGATACGGATCATCCGGCATGCAGGGACGGCCGGTGAAACGGAATTTTCACAAAAAAACCGGACGGCCGGATCCGGTTTTTTCTGTTCATTTATACCGGCTTGTTCTTCTCCAGAAGTTCATTGACGATATTCAGTATTTCCTCATCCGTGACACTTTTTTTATAGGCGTAGTGATTCGCTCCGGATCTCATGGTTTTCTGCGCATTATCCGCATCCTTGACATTGGTCAGCACCAGCACCGGTACCTCTTTTGTGCTTTCTGTGGACCGGATCAGTTTTAAAACCTCCAGACCATGCATACCGGGGAGAATCAGATCCAAAACCACCAGATCGGGAGGGCTTTTTCGTATGATATTCCATCCCGCTTCACCGCTTCCGGCCTCGAGAACATGATAGCCCTGCGCTTCGAGAATATTTTTATACAAGAACCGGGTGGACTGTGAATCTTCAATGAGAAGGATGGACGCTTTTTCCATATTATGCTCCCGGACAATCAGGTAGTTTTGTTAATGTAACCAAATTTTCTCCACAATTCAAGATGATTCAAAGAAAATCAAAAAAACATGCACCGGATGATGCTGCATGCCCGCATTCTCATTTCATGTATGCAACGTATCAATCTCTCCTTTGCCGCGAATGTTTTTTTTAGTATATTGAGTCAATGAAAGTGAACCATGTATTCATATTCTTTTTTTATAATATTCAGGAGGTTGTATGATTCAAAGAGCCGGACAGATGATATGCTCCGTCCTGATTGGCTGTTTTCTTGCGCAGGGATCCATTTCTGCCCAGAACAGCGTCCGGTATGGCAGTATCATCAAGCTGAAACATGTGGCCACAGCGCATCAGCTGCACTCTCATGATGTCCGGTACAAGCATGCCGGCGGATCCGGACAGCAACAGGTCACCTGTTACAGCGGCGATGATGACAACGATAAATGGATTGTTAAGGCAAAACACGGCACCATCGATACCTACCGTGCCGGAGAAGTTCTGACAGATGGTGACACGCTCCGTCTCACCCATGTTGCCACCAGGAAAAATCTCCACAGTCACTCCAATCATACGTCTCCTGTGACAAATCAGCAGGAAGTGTCTGCATTCGGAGACCTGGGTGTTGGCGACAACAATGACGACTGGATACTCGAAGTGGAAGGCGGCGGTGAATGGACAACGGATAAGATCATCCGTCTGCATCATGTTCAGACGGCAAAAATGCTGCATTCGCATCGAGGCAAATCCAGCAGCAATACGGCCGGGCAGCAGGAAGTCACAGCTTATGGCACAAGAGACGAGAACAACCGCTGGTATGCTTCGTCTCTGGATATTCCTGATAATATCATCAAACTCAGCAAGAAGAAGGTCCGGCGGGAAATGCTGAAAATCGCGGTGGTGGAATTTTCCGAACGCGGTGACCTGGGGATTCCGGACGCCGGTTTGAGTGTGGCGGAATGGTTTATCACATCGCTCGATAAAACCGGTGCTTTTGACATATATGAACGGCTGTCCTTTAAAAAACTGCAGGATGAATACTCTCTGGAAATGTCGGGATATATCGATGAGGCCGCCATTGCAAAAATCGGTAAAGTGCGCGGTGTACAGGCCATCGTGACAGGCAGCATCATGAAATTCCAGACCACCATATCATTGACGGCAAAACTTATCGATACGGAGACAGCCAGAATTATCGATACCGCCGATATCAAAACCAAAAGTCTGGATGCCATCCCGTTTGAGGTGGACAACCTGGCGTGGGAGCTGGCGACTGAAGAATAGCTGCAACCGGACAAAAAAGCAGGACACCAGTGACAGGAAATTTTTAATATATTAAGATTCAATCATTTGATATATCGTATCCAAAGGAGCCTGCAATGTCTGCGATTGAAATAAAACCGGATATTTACTGGATCGGCGTGAATGACCGGACCACGGATCTTTTCGAGGGCTTGTGGCCCATCAGCAAAGAAGGGGTATCGTATAATTCCTATGTAATCAAAGACAATAAATCGGTCCTGATCGATCTGGCCAAAGCCCTGAAAACCGATGAATTCTTTGATCACGTGGATGAACTGATAAACATCTGCGATCTGGATTATGTGGTGATCAATCATCTCGAACCGGATCATACCGGCGTTCTGAAAACACTGCTCAGGATCGCACCGGATGTCACCATCCTGTGCTCCGAAAAATGCCGGACAATGCTGGCCGATTTTTATAATCTGAATCATAACATTCAAGCCGTCTCGGATGGAGAGACCCTCACCCTGGGAAAACGCACCATTCAGTTTTTCTCCACACCCTTTGTCCACTGGCCGGAAACAATGATGACCTATGAAACTTCCGATCACATTTTATTTTCATGTGATGCCTTTGGAAGTTACGGTGCCCTGCGCGGCGCCATTTGTGATGACCAGTGCACGGATCCGTCTTTTTTTGAAAAGGAAGCCCTGCGGTATTATGTCAACATTGTTGCCAAATTCAGCAATCCCGTGCTGAAAGCCATTGAAAAACTCGGCGCGCTGAACGTTGACATCATTGCCCCCTCCCACGGTCTTATCTGGCGCAACAAGCCGGAAAGGATTATCGACCTGTACGCGCAATGGGCAAGGCTGTCCAAAGATTCCGCGCTTCCGGGTGTCACCTTGCTGTACGGATCCATGTACGGCAACACAGAAAAAGTGATGAATGCTGTTGCGCAGGGAATTTCCGGAACAGGGCTGGAGGTTGATATATTTGATGTGGCACGGACACATGCCAGTTACATCCTTCCCTCCCTGTGGACCAAATCAGGTGTCGTGATAGGCGCCCCGACATATGAGGGACGGCTTTTCCCCCCCATGGTGCAGATGCTGGAAATGGCTGCCCTGAAAAATATCCGGAACAGAAGTGCGGCCTATTTCGGCAGTTATGGGTGGAGCGGCGGGGCGCTCAAAGGTGTCAAGGAGATCATTGAACCTTTGAAGTGGCGTTTGCTGGATTCATTTGAATTCACCGGCGGCCCGGTAAAAGCGGATATCGTCCGCGCGGAACAATTCGGGGCATCCTTTGCCAAAATGTTAACCGCATGAGGCCGCAGATGGTGCCGGATGAATAACAAGGCAAAGGTCATTCTGAGGCCATTGCCCGGTTCATTCCGGCATGTCCGGTTTCGGTTTCATGCCTTCTTTTTTCTCTGTTCCCGATGGTCCTTCTTCGGAGCTGTCTGATCTGTCAGGGCATCGGTTTTTTTCTCGAGCCGGCTTATTTTCAGATCTTTTTCAGCAAGCTTTCTTTCCATCAATTTGAGGGCCTGTTTCGTTTTTTTCAACTCAGTGTCCCGGTGGTCCAGTTTCTGATTCAACTGATCCTGAATCAGGCGATTTTGATCTTCAGCCTGTTTTCGTTCAGTGATATCCTGCATGATGCCTTGCATCAACACGGAAGTGCCGTTCATGTCACATACAATTTCAGCATGCCCGTGAATGCTTTTCACCCTGCCATTCTGAAGGACAATCCGGTGATCGATATGATAGGACTTCTTCCCTGACCTGGCATTTTCAACGGCGGCCATAACCGCTTTTCTGTCTTCCGGATGAATAAAATCCAGGAACTCATTGTATGAAATTCCGGATTTCCGGATCCGCATATCGAATATCCGGAATATTTCATCAGACCAGGTGAAGGTATTGTTTTTCAAATCCAGTGTCCAGTTGCCCAGATGCGCCAGCCTCTGGGCTTCGGCAAGGCAGCTTTCACTGGCCCTGAGATTTTCTTCCGCCTTTTTTCTTTCTGTGATATCCCTGAGGATTCCGGTGATGCCGACAGGTTCATGATTTTCATTGTATATCACCTTGCCCCGTTCCTCGACCCAGAAAACCCCGCCTTCCGAATCCAGTATCCGGAATTCATCCGGTTTGTCATCAAAACTGTTTTCACTCCTTTTGAAAATTTCTTTAAACAAATGGTGACTATGGGCATGATCGTCCGGATGAATCATATCAAAGATATTCTTGGAAAGCAAATCTTCCGTCCTGTATCCATATCGCTTTACATGCGGACTGATGTAGGTAATCACGCCGTCCGGTTCGATGGAATAGATGATATCATCAATATTCCGCAGCAGATTTCGATATCTCTCTTCACTTTCGAGCAGTTTCTCATTGATCTCCATGCGCTCCGATGTATCCCTGGCAAAACAGACAACACCGTAAATACTGCCCTCCTCCGTGGTAATCGGATTCATAAATACCTCAATATCCACAGACACATCATCAAACAGCATGGTATCCTCAAACACCCATCTTTCTCCGGACAATGCCTGATCATACCTTTTTTTCCACAGATCTTTCATGTCCGCCGGCATGTCTTCCAGTATGGACATGCCGCACTCCAGATTCATATGAAACGCCGAAACCATGGCCATTTTCATGGCAGAATTGATGGTCAGAATGCGGTATTCGGCATCAATGGACCAAATCATGGCTTCGGTATTCTCGATCAGTGCTGAAAGATTTGCTTCACTTCGCGCAATGATTTCCTCTGTTTCCAGTTTTCCCAGTACAAGGGAAACCTGGGATGTCACCCTTTCCAGCCTGTTCAGATAATCGGATGAAATCACGGAGTCCGTAATAAATGCAATCAATCCAACGACACTATTGCTTGTAATAACAGGCACGGCGCCTGCCCCTTTTACATTCAGGATTTTCAGTGCGGTACAGATGTGATGATAAACGGCATTGTTCTCGGTCCATTCTTCAAAAAGAGCGGCTATTTTTTCCGGACCGGAAACGGCGAAACATTTTCCGGTTTGCAGACAATCATGATACCGGGAGCCTTTTTTAAGAACGGGCGCCAGACTCAGAAAATCAAGATGACATTTTTCTTCAATGGTATTAAGCTGTGTCCTGTCAAAAAGATCATCCTGGTGAATCAATCGCTTTTTCTCCGCATCCAGACGAAAGAAAATAATTTCCCTTGCCTGACAGAGGAAAGAGAAAATTTTTAAAATGCGGTTTATCACGGCGGAGCCCGAAATGCCTTTCATGGCCAGCATATTCATTTCATTCAATAATTCCAGTTCAAAATTGGTCTTGATAGTCTGCAGTTCGCCTTCTTTTTGTTTGGTGGCATCTTCAATGACCGCAATCACATAATCAGGCCGGCCCGACTGGCTCCAAACCAGAGACAGGGTGATATTGCACCAGACAATGGATTCATTTTTACATATCAGCTTCCGGTCAATACTGACGGTAGCTGTCTCACGGTCGAGAAGGGGCTGAAAAAGTTTAAAATCGGATCTGATATTTTCGGTGTGGCTGATATCGTCAATGGTCAATCGGCATAACTCCTCTTCTGAATACTGAAGGAGACCGCATAACCAGTGATTGGCGCGAATAAATCTGCAGGATTCCGGGTCAATCTGGGCAAGACCCGTGGCGGAATGCTCAAATATTTGCTGGTATCGTTTCACGTTTTTATCATATGGCGTCAATGAGGTGTTTTTCTTCAGACTGACAACATGATGCATACACATGCGGGGATGCCCGCCGGATTGTGATCTTTCTCTCCGCCATCACTTTGCCGGGATGTATCCGCCGATAGGCTGCATCCACCCGGGCTGTCACGGATGTTGTCATTCCACTTTGATAAGCCAATCGGCCGCTATTTCAGTATGCAATCATCCGACCCGGTATCCGGTCAGGAAAAGGATCCCTGTCAAAATGTCAAATCCGGCATGGTAAAACAATGCTTAATATTTTAAAATAATAAACTTAGGCATTATCACATATCAAGCATCCCAGCCAGGATGAATACAGCCGTCTCCTGTTGATCAATACCCCCCGCCCGGATGAATCACCTGTCACTTTGATGCAAAATGGGTACCATAAAAAGCCGTATTATCAATCCCGTTCGCGCCCGGGTGTTCCGCATGCCGGCGACAGGCGGAAAAGCATTTCATCGAAAGCGCTGGATTCACGAAATCCCGCACCGCTGAAAAAGCACGTGGCCGGCCCTTGTCCTGTCCGGGCACATGCGTGCTGCAGGATGCGCTTGACATTGAGGTACTGAATAAATTATATTGTTATCAGGTCAAAAACAACATTTATTGTGTCAGGCAAATAAGGAATGTGCCTGAACGGGCAAACCTGTGGATGCGCCTGGGGGGAAACAGAACGGAGACCGTTCTCAGAACCGGGAGCATTCATGAAAAAAATCAACGTAAGTATTCTGCTGATCCTTTGTCTGGGAGCCTTGAATCCGGGACGGACAACCGCCCAGTTCCCTGTGACCGTGACGGATCAAACGCCTTTCGCTCCTTTGGCCAGTCCCGTGCCCACCTCCTATCAGCCCCGGTATATCAGCGGCTTCGGAAGCGACAATCACTTCACTGTTTTTTTTGAGGACCGTGATGCCTTAAATGCCATATCCAGTGTTACCACGCTCACCGGACCAGCAGGTTTTCCGGGGGCTGTCACGGGCACAAATATCACGGATACGCACTTTTGTATCAAGGACTGGCCCATCCATATCGCGGGCACGGATTATGCATATCGCGCCTGGGCATCCGTGGGCAACAATGCCAGTCACCATTTCTATGTGTCCAATGATCTGGTCAACTGGACGCTGGTCAGCACTTTCGTCATCCCCAACGATCCCGGGTTTACGAACGCCAACGGATTTGTGTATTACGGCTTTCACGATGTGATTCTGGTCAACGGCACCTATTATGCCTTCGGGGAATCCAACGGCGGCCAGACCATGATATGCCGAAGCGCCGGCGGAGATGATAACTGGACGGCATTCGCCAGCATCGGCGGCGAGACGGGAGACGGCCCCCTGGAACTCCCGTCAGGCGTCACCGCGGGATGGACACCCACAGGCAATTTTTTTGATCTGGGGCATGACCGCGGCATGGGAAAAATATATGCAGATCCACAGGATGCCGGCTTCTTCCTGGCCGTCAACGAAGCTGCCAAAACAAGTTTGTCCCCCGCCGACCTGGAAGCAGCCTTCCTGGATCCGGCCAACTGGACCTGGCATGACGGTACGACCGGACCGGCCGCCGCATATATTCTGTCCGAGACAGCGCATCATGATTTGCGGGAATGCTGGCTGGTTCCTGCCACCAGTCCCGATGCCGACATGACCATTGTGTACGACGCCAATTATCCCCTCGTCGGCACCCGGGCGCTGGGATACGCATCGATGGCCCGCCCCCTCCACACACCCGTTGTCAACGTCACTTCACAGAACTCACCCGAGATATACCGGGGGGGCGGCACATATCCCGTCACCTGGAGCAGCAGCCAGCCCGGAACCGGTACAGTCAGCCTGAGATACTCGACTGACGGCGGTGCCACATTTCCCCATATCATCGCAAACAATCTCCCAAACAACGGTTATTTTCAATGGATGGTTCCTCATATCAATTCAGGCTCTGTGCGCGTCCGTGTTGAAATAACCGGCGCCCCGGCCGCAAGCGATGAAAACGACATCGACTTCATCATCGATTCGACAGCCCCGCATGTCGAATTGCTGTCTCCACTCACGGGCGACAGTCTCCCCTCGGGGGGCAGCTGGGACATTCGCTGGTATGCCGTTGATAATTTCGGTATCGCGCCGGACGGCATTGACATCAATTATTCCCTGGACGGCGGATACAGCTATCCGTATCAAATCGCCGTCAATGAACCCAACGACGGCGTATATCACTGGCGAATTCCCGGTGATCTCCTGTCCGGTGCATTCATGATTAAAGTGAAAGCCTGGGACCGGGCCGGGAATTCTTCATGCGGTCATATGAATGGACCGTCCGCCGTACTGCCGCTCGGGCTTGCCATCGTCACACCGGCCGGCGGAGAAATACTGGCCGGTAACTCGCTTTTTGATATCCGATGGTCCAGCGGCATTCGTTCCGGCATCATCTCCATTTCCTTTTCCAGGGACGGGGGCCGTTCCTATCCGGATGTCATCGCGGAAAACGAAACCAATGACGGCCATTTTCTGTGGAACGTGCCCGGGATCAATACCGGAAGCACAAAGATAAAAATCGTATGCCGGGGTGCCGTTCAGGAGACTGTCTTTTCTGATTCTCTCTTTACCATTGACAGCACCCCCCCTGAAGTGACTGTTCTGTACCCCAATGGCGGAGAGAATTTAAAAGCCGGAGACACATGCACCATCAGGTGGCTTGCACAGGATAATTTCGTTACGGATGATGCATCGGTCGACATCTCACTGTCGCAGGATCACGGCGCCACATTCACCGAATCCCTGGGATCCGGTCTCGGGAATACCGGCGAATACCGGATTATTTGGCCGGAAAACATCAATTCCGACGAAGCGCTCATCCGGGTGAAAGTGACCGATATGGCGGGAATGACCGGCACCGGTCTCTCGGACACACCGTTTTCCGTCCGTCCCCTGGGCATCACTTTTATTTCTCCCGGCGCCGGATCCGCTCTGAGGGGCGGAAGCATTGAAGTTGTGCGGTGGTCATCCAGCGTTCCCGGAGAAACGGTCGATCTTTCCTATTCCACGGACGGCGGTATGACCTTTCCGCATGTCATCGCAGCACGGATGCCCGCGAATGGTGCCACGGAATGGCTCGTTCCGGAAATCAATAACAGAAACGTCCGCCTCAGACTGACATCGAATGATGCACAAAAAAACAAAGCGACTGTTTACAGGGATATCATCATTGACAGCACACCGCCTGAAGCGCGCATCATCTCCCCAAGGGGAGGGGAAAGAATCGAAGCCGGTTCTGAATATGTGATCGAATGGGCTGCGGAAGACAATATGGGACTTGGCAGCCATCCGCTTTGTGTCCTTTGCAGCCGGGATAACGGCGACAGTTATGCGGACACACTGTACCGGGGCACGAAATACCGGGGAACCATGCTGTGGAAAACGGAGACGGCTGAACGCAGCAGCCGGATGAAACTGCGACTCGAGGTGCAGGACAACGCCCGGTGGATCTCGGCTGATGAAACGGATTCATGCCTGACCGTTGCACCCGTAGACCTGCTGCTGACCTCCCCGGCGGACGGAACAATGATTCAGGGGAATACCTGTTTTCCGGTTTTATGGGAATGTAATTTTATGCATGGAACGGCGGACATTCATTATTCCACAGACGGCGGCATATCATATCCCTTTACAATCGTTGAAAATACCGAAAATGACGGAATGCACAACTGGCATGTACCCGGTATGCATGCCGGCAATGTGAAAATCCGGCTCACGCTGACCACCCTCGCTGCAAGCAAATCAGTTGTATCCTCTTTGTTCCGGATTCACTATGCACCGCCAGTCGTTCGTCTTTTCAATCCCCAAAGCGGAGATATATGGGAAGCCGGGTCCGGGCAGTGGATTGCATGGAGAACCGATGATGCCTTTGAGCCGGCTGAAAACGCGGTGACCCTGACATATTCTTTGTCCGGTCAGGATGACTTCTCTCATATCATTGCCGAAAATATCGATGCGGACAGTATGTACTGCTGGCAAATCCCCGGAACCCTGGTTGCTGAACAGGTTCGTATAGGTGTTGAAGTGACCGGCAGCAGCGGTCTCAAAGGCTATGCCCGGAATGATGGGTTTTTGACCATCGTGAATCCACCGCCGGTTGTCAGGCCATTCGGGGACCGGACCTTCAGCAATGACAAGGCTCTCTATCTGGATCTCAACAATTATGTCTCGGATAAAAACGACGATCCCTGCCGGATACGATGGCGTGCAGAAACCGCCATTCCGGCGATACAGGTCTATATCAATGATAACAACAGCGCCTGTACAATCATTGCGCCCGGCTATTCGGGAAACGGATATATTATTTTTACAGCAATTGATCCTTATGGCGCCTCGGGACAGGACACCCTGTCTGTCATTGTCACCGGGAACACAGAGGTAACAGAGCGGGCGGTCCTGCCTCTGGATTTTTCACTGTCGCAGAATTATCCCAATCCGTTCAATCCGGAAACCACTTTTCGGTTTGGACTGCCCGAACAGACAGACATCGGTATCTATATTCTGAATATGCAGGGGGAACAGCTGGAAAAACATCTCACTCCTGCATGTGCCCGCGGATTCCACGATTTTGTATGGAATGCCTCTCATTACCCGTCCGGAGTTTACTTCGTGCTTCTCAAAACCGCTGACTGGCAGGCGATACGAAAATGCATACTCATGAAATAGGCCCCTGCTGCCATATCCGGACAGAACACACCGGTCAGGCATCGGAATGAAATCCGTTCGTATCCGCACCCTCGTATCCCTGCTGATTTTGACACCCCTGGGCTTTGCCTCCAAACTGTATCCGGGCCCGGGCCGTTTCTGGTTCAACAATTACTTTGCCGGTGTGCTTTATGAAATATTCTGGTGCCTGGTCATACTGCTTGTTTTTCCAAAAGCAGGAATACGAAAAACTGTTTCATTCGTATTCATACTCACCTGTATACTGGAAGTCATGCAGCTCTGGCATGCCCCCCTTCTCGAAACCATCCGGTCTGCCTTTATCGGGCGGGCACTCATCGGTACAACATTTTCAGCGTGGGATTTTCTATATTACGCCGCAGGATGTATACTTGGGGCCGTGTGGATGCGGTTTCTGAAAAAATGAACACCATCCGGCACGCTATAACCAACAGCCGATGTCCGGGTGAAATTCATCTATCTGAAAACTGGAAATTGCGTTTTGGCTGGTTGTTATTGATGCCTTTTATACCATGCCATAAAAACTTCCATAAGCACGACTGCCAGAATCATGTATGGAATAAAAGGAATCACTTCTCCCGACCAGAAAAGCTGAAACCCGAATCCTCTCCAGGAAAAGGGATAAAACCAGAACTCATTATTGCTTAAATGCTTCTGACAGGCATCCAGTAGAAAATGCAGTGCCCCCCCACCCAGCAGATGCAGATAGGCTTTCATACGTATGGAAGGCGCCATGAAAAGCGCAAGGAGACTGCATACCAGAATCATGCCTGCCGGTGTGTGCAGGGGATAGGTCCATTCCATGGTGGCAGGGAACAGAATATACCATGGCCGTGTCAGGATATCCGGCAGAATCGTACCAAGGTAGAACAGCACACGCATGGGAACCGTGGCCGAATCATGGCTCTTCAGTTCAAAAGGGCGCCGCAGCAAATGGGCGGCCGCCACATGGGTGATCAGGTCAGGCATTTTTCCTCAATTCAATATAGCCTGTCCGGGAATTGAAACGAAAATAGCGCAGACATAACAGCATCACCAGAAGGACCGGCGGTACGGAAAGCCAGATTTTATATCGCCGGCGCTCGGACATATGGAACTTCACCGCCTCCAGATAGCCTTCCCGGTGAAAAACAGCCCTTAATCCCACAAATTCACCGGTACGAAGCCCTGTGGTATCCATGACGACCTTGATTTCCGGTCCCTGCTTCTGAGACAGGACAAATCCGTTGCCGCATATGCTTTTGATCATCGGCTCACGGAACCGGGTGACCACGGCGCCGTCGTAAGATTCGGGATCATCAAGACAATCCGACACACTGATCCATGGATTGGTCCGGTAATTATAATAACCGAGACCTGCAATGGCCAAAAAAATAATGATAATGCCGACAATACGGAGATTCATGATTCCATTCATCAGATTCTTTTCCGGACGTCCAATTTAACAAGGGTGGTCTCAAAATGCAAATCATTTTTAAGGGTGACTATGATGCATTGCTTGCGCTTGACACGAAAAATAAATATATTGACACTGAATATTCACCGGCGAACGCGGCATCTTTCAGACTGCCCGTGAAGCGCGGAGGCTGAAAAACGGCTTGCATGTGCCGATTTGTCAGGGAGTGAAGATACCGCACTTCGGGTGGTATGAAGATCATCCGGCAATCATTCCGATTTATCGGGATGATTGACAGATCAATCGCACTGATATTGAAAACCTGGCCCGTGTGATGCAAAACTCAAAACCTGTCTATTCAACAGAAAAAGGCCGTATTTGTCCCGGTTGCTGTCTGCCGGTCGACGATTGCATTTGCGCCGCCCAAAAAAACCGGACGGCGGGCGACGGGATCATGCAGGTACGGCTGGAAAACAAGGGGCGGAAAGGCAAAACCGTCACCATCATTTCCGGCGCGTCGATGGGTGCCATGGAATTGCGTGATCTGGCGGCCCGGCTCAGACAAAAACTCGCCACGGGTGGATCTGTCAAGAAAGGCATGATAATCATTCAGGGAAATCACAAGAGCCGTATCATTGATTTACTGGAAGAAAAAGGTCACCGTGTCAGGCATTGAAGAAAAGAAGCAGGGACCCGGTCATCAAACCGGGCTTTAATTTCCGGATTCGAATTCCACTGTCGCCAGATAGGGCAATTCCCGGTACCGGCTGCCATAATCAAGACCGTACCCGACAATAAAGCGGTCCTCCACCCTGAATCCGACATAGTCGGCTTCGATCTCTACGACGCGCCTTTCCGGCTTGTCCAGAAACACACAGGTCGCGACAGAAGCCGGCTGCAGGTCCTCAATGTATTCCACCACGAATTCCAGTGTTCTTCCCGTATCCAGAATATCATCCACAATCAGGACGTGCCTGCCTTTCACCGACGAGGTCAATCCCTTGCCGATGACAATATTGCCGGAAGACTCTGTTCCGGAGCCATAGGAAGATACATCCATAAAATCCACATGCAGTGACAGGGAACGACGGCACAGTTCCCGGATCAGATCTGCAATAAAGACAAAACTGCCGGTGAGCAGTCCGGCGACCAGCAGCTCATTGTCCGCTTCCGATTCCGCGATTTCCTGGCTGATCGCAATCAGTCGTTTGTGAATTTCACCTTCGGTGTACAGGGGGCGCAAATGAATATCCGATTTCACGGGAGGGCCTTTCTTTGTATGACGGGAAAGCAAAGAATCCCCTGGGTTGAATAAACGATTTTCCCCGGTTCAGCGGACTGGACAGCGCATCGAGATTCTCAAGGGTGTTGTATCTTGCCCTTCCGCTTCGAACCCGGGGCTGGAAATTGACCTGAAGATTATAAACGGATATGGGCACGACTTCGGCCAACAGGGGACCGATATGATCAAAACGTATTTTCAAAATAACGCTTTCAACCGCATTCCGGCTGTATGAGCCGAATACATAATTACCGAGACTGTAGGCGATAAGTCTGCCTTTGTATATCTCCATCCCCTGAAGCACATGGGGATGATGTCCGATAACCAGATCCGCTCCCCAGTCGATGACATCATGGGCATAGGCCTGTTGATAGGCCTTTGGCGTGTTGCGCAATTCCTGCCCCCAGTGAAATGAAACGATGACCAGATCCACTTCGGAGCGCAGAGTCCGTATCTGGTTTTTAATGCGTCTGAAATCCGGATACGCTGTACCCGGCCGGTTCTCTCCCGCCCAGAACGCACTGGGATAAGTCAGCGAAAAGGCCAGACAGGCAATGCGCCATCCATTGAATTCGGCCACCATGGCCTGACCGGCCTGTTCCGCATCCCTGCCGGCGCCGCAATGCAGAATACTGAGACTGTCCAGAACACCGAGTGTGCACAACAATCCGTCAGGCCCGAAATCGACCAAATGATTATTGGCAAGGGTAAGCACATCAAATCCGGCCCTTTTGATGCCTCCCGCAAATTCAGGAGGAACCCGGAATGTATACTTTTTCCGGGCCGCCCGGCCGGATGTGCAGAAAGGGGCTTCCAGGTTGGCCACGGCCATATCCGCAGACCCGATAACAGCACGTGTTGAATCAAAAGGAAAATCCGGCCCTCTGGACTTGATGGTCGAAAGCGCGCTTCCCCCCATCATCAGATCTCCGGCGGCGGCCACCAGGAATACCAACGGCTTTTCATTCTTCATGCGTATATGGGCCGGCTGCAAATGCTTTTCTGTGACAGGATGATATACGGTCATCATATCCTGCGACAAAAGCACATACGCCGGCACCATGATGAACACGCAGATCCATCGCAAAATACAATTCGTCATAGTCAAACCGGGGTATCAGATACCCATACCGTTTATTGTTCCTTCCGGGCTGCGTCCGGATTTGTTTTTTTCGCTGAGGATGACTTTTTCCGTGCTGCCGGTTTTTCGGCCTCTTTGCCCTTTTCCGGAGCTTGCTTTGCTTTGGCGGCCGCGGATCTGGCTGCGGCTTCCTTTTTAATTTTTTCCACCTCGGATTCTTTGGATTTGATGGATTTTTTTAATCCGTCAATGGTGCCCGCCAGTTTCTGAATCTCGGGATTGCCGCCGACTGCTGCCGTGCTGCTTTTCTTGAGCATCGCATAGGCTGTCTCACCCAGTTCCCGGAATGCCTTGTCGGTCTTTTTCTCCAGACTGAGAATTTCAACCTTGATTTTTCCGATTTTTGTATACTCATCGGTTTTCTCGACAGCCACATCAACTGTTTTCTTGACAGTGCTTTTCAGGTCCTGCCAGAACGTACCCATAATATCCTCCTCTTGAAAAACTGATAGAGTCGTGTTTTCTTTTTAACGCATGCAATCCAAAAATGTTTGCATTATTTTGGATATTTCACAGATATATACAGCGTACCGCACACACTCCGGTCATTTCCCGTGCGGAATCAGACACAGCATTTTCATCACTGCATGTCCGGTGTTTCTGAATGTATGCTTTTCATTGGGCGGCACATAAACAGCCGTGCCCGGGGTTACTGCCACTTCGGCCCCGTCTCGCCATACGCTGCCGCTGCCCTCCAGAATAAAAACCTCATGTTCATTCGAATGGGTATGAAACGGTGTCTGTCCCCCCGCCTCGATCTCGAAAAGACGCATGGCAAAATGGGGTGCACCGTCTTTTTCACTGATCAGCCATCGTATTGAAACACCCTCCGCCCCGTCGCTCTGAACCGGTTCAGGCGGAATTTCCTGATAATGTACAATCTTCATATCCAGCCTCTCTTTTTATTTTCCTTCAGCATTTTTATGGCCTTCCGGTTGGCCGCGGGAAAGGCAAATTGATCCAGTTCGTCCGCGGTGATCCATCGAAATGCGTCAGGGCCGTTTAAAATGATTTTCCCCCCGTGATACCGGCTTTGGAACAAATGCAGGGTAATTCTGAAATGGGTATATGCATGCCTGACAGACACAAGCTGACGGATATTCCGGATATCTATGGCCAGTTCCTCCCGTATTTCCCGCTGCAAAGCAGATACCAACGTCTCTCGCGGATTGACTTTGCCTCCTGGAAATTCCCAGAGTCCGCCCAGCAGACCTGAAGGCGGCCGCAGGGTGATCAAAAACCGGTCTCCCTTCCAGATGATACATGCCACCACATCGTGATGCGGCACCGATTTTCCGGGCGGTTTAACGGGAAGAGCTTCCTGTATGGACAGCCTGTTTGCCTCACACATGTCCCGGACAGGACATTCCGGACAAAGGGGTTTCGAAGGAAGGCAGATCATGGCGCCCAGTTCCATCAGCGCCTGATTAAAATCCCCGGCACCGGACCGGGGCAGCATATCCCGGGCGGCAAGCCACAGTCTTTTTTGGGTGGCTGTTTGTGTCACCGTATCTGTGATATGAAAAATCCGCGTAAAAACCCGCTGGACATTTCCATCCACAACCGGCACCCGTTTTCCGAAAGCGATACTCGATACGGCACCGCTGATATACGGTCCCACGCCGGGCAGTTGAAGCAAATCTTCCGTCTCTTCGGGAAGCACACCGCCAAACCGGTCCACAATGATACGGGCTGCCCGGTGCAGATTTCTGGCCCGGCTGTAATACCCCAGATTTTCCCACGCTTTCATGACATCATCCAGGGATGCCGCTGCCAGTGTATGCACATCCGGGAATCTCCGGACAAAACGGTGATAATAATCCGTGGCAGTGGCCACCTGTGTCTGCTGAAGCATGACTTCGGAAATCCAGATTTTATAAGGATCACTGGTCTTGCGCCAGGGCAGGCGCCGGCCGTTTTTCCTGTACCAGGCGAGAAGTCGCCGTGTGAATTTCCTCTTATCATGAATCATCTGTGTGATCCTGTTCCAATATGCGGTGCGCAGTTGAATACAAGTCAAAAGACATTGTGCCAAGACACAAACAGATTAAATATCTGCCACCGGAGGCGGCCGCTTTTGGACTGCCCGGGAATCGGCGCGACTACAAACGGCACGACGGTGCCGGCTTGTCCGGGCTGTGAGTCCGCCCTCTTTTTGGCAGATCAATCAACCATCCCGATCCGTCGGGATCATCCGGAGATCAATCACCCAGCAGCCCGGGGCGTTGACATCCGGCATACGATAATCAGTATCATTTTTCATCGCGCTGCGCGATGCATGGTATATAAAAAAAGAAAGTCGTTGCGGGATCACAACGACTCACTTTTGGGGAAGAGGAAAAGAATTGAGAAGTTTTTCTTAACCGCTCTTATAGCAAACGCCTTGCCAAAAAGTTCAATGTTGAGTTGAAAAAATCTTAATTTATTAATTAACATGATCTTATGGATAATATCCAGAATGGCCGTTTTAGCCGATCCCCGGGAAAAACCGGCAAACATTTCCGCCCGTTGCAGGGCATTTATTTCCTGAAAAGGAAGTTTTTACCCGATATGCACGCATTTATTCCTGACTCTTATCGACCCAGATTTGTACGAGATGAATCAGTGTTTTGACCGCTTTTTCCATGTCCTGAACAGAAATCCATTCCCTTTTACTGTGAAAATTATGACCTCCGGTAAAAAGATTGGGCGTAGGAAGTCCCTGATAGGACAGGCGGGCACCATCCGTTCCTCCCCGGATAATGTGGCGCCTCGGCTGCAAACCGGCCCTTCTCACCGCCTCCAGGGCATATTCCACCACTTCGGGACGTTCATCCAGTTTGAACCGCATGTTACGGTACTGATGGGTGATTTCCAGGTGAATTTGTGCCCTGCCATGTTTCTCCTTGAGTTCATGCTGAATGGATTTCAGACGTTCGATTTTTTTCTCAATGCCTTCCATCTCGAAATCCCTGATGAGCATTTTCAGCATCGCCTTCTCCACACCACCCTCAACGACATAGGGATGCAGATATCCTTCACGTCCGCTCGTTGTTTCCGGAGCAGGTTCGTTTTCCAGCATCCGGATCAGATCGGCAAGAATCCGGACTGCATTGACCATTTTCCCCTTTGCGTATCCCGGATGCATATTGATTCCACGAATCGCAAATACCGCAGAGGCAGCATTGAATGTTTCATTTTCCACGTCTCCGGCTTCCTCTCCATCCACCGTATAGGCCACATCGGCACTGAATTTCTGAATGTCAAAATATTTGGTGCCCTGTCCCACTTCCTCGTCCGGTGTAAATCCGACCCGGAGGGTCGGGTGATCAATTTCCCTGTTTTTCTGGATGTATTCCAGCATGGTCATAATTTCGGCGATGCCGGCTTTATTGTCCGCACCCAGCAGAGTGGTCCCATCCGAGGTGATGATATCGTGACCGATTTGCTTTTCCAGCGCCGGATTGGCCGCCACCCGGATGGTTTGTTCCGGATCCCCGGGCAGTTCCAGGTCCCCCCCCTGATAATTATTATGCAGCACGGGTTTTACATCTGTACCGGATACTTCCGGCGATGTGTCCATATGGGCCAGCAGTCCCACGACAGGTACTTTTCCCGTTAGACCGGAAGGAATTCTTCCCGGAAGCGTGGCTGTCACATACCCGTACTGGTCCATCTCCGGATGTACCAATCCGAGATCTTTCAATTCATCGACCAGCAGCATGGCCAGATCTTTCTGCTTCTCCGTGCTCGGAAATTGATCGGACACATCCTCCCTGGACTGGGTATCGATTTTTACGTACCGGAAAAACCGGTTCAACAGTGCATCATGCAATTCTTTTGAACTGTTCATGGCATCACCTGTTTTTTGATCGATTCTTTCCAGAATGGATTGATTGTATATCCCTTTTTTTCCGGCAGAACAACAAAGGGCCGGTACTACGCAAGTTCAACGCTGACATACTCTTTCGCAAACGGCTTTCCGTAACGGTCAAAAAGTTTTTTGATATGATCATCCATTGTAAAATAGATAATCTGCCAGCCGGCCTCCGCCAGCCTGACAATCGCCTTCATTAAATTTTCACGCCGCACATAGTCCGAATACTGAAAGGCATCATCCAGAATCAGAAAGAGGGGGGCGCCTTCCCTTCGGGCAGCGCGGGAGGCAAGACCAATACGCAAAGCCAGCAGTACCTGTTCCCGGGCCCCCGTGCTCAGATCGGAAAGGAGAAAATCATCTATCCTGTTTTCATGATGGACAATAATTTTATCATCCTCCACCGAAAGCGAATGGTAACGGCCGGTCATCAAACGCAATGGCGCCGAGACGTCTTCGGACTGCAGCGCTTCATTGATTTTACGGTCTTCATCTTTCCGGATATTCTGAATGATCTCATAGACTGCCTTTTTCCCCAGGATACTGGCGGTTATCTGCTGATACTCCTTTTCGGTCTCCAGCCGTATTCTGTTCAGATGATCCATCAGTACTTCAAAGGAAACGTCGCTGGGATCTCCCGTCCAGGCGATGATCTGATCTTTCAGAGATCTCAGATTGTTTTCTTCCGTTTCCATTTTTTCACGAATCACGTTGATATCACCAATCAGCATGTCTTCCTTTTGCCGGCTGTACTTCTCTGCCGGCGCTTCCGTGATAAAATCCGATTGATCGATCTGCAGTTTGTGAAATTGTTCCCTGATATTGTCCATCCTGCTGCGCAGGTCGGAAAGGCAGCCTTCCAGATATGCTGTTTTTTCTTCCCATGACTTTACCGGATTTGTCTGAAAGTCAAATCCGGAGAGATCAGCGTCGATTTTCATTTTCATCTCATCCAGATTCTCCCTCTCGGCATCCAGCTGCTCTTTTAAAAATTGTGCCTTTTTGTAATGGACCTCCATGGTTCGCAGCCGGCTTCGAATGCCGGTAACACTGCCGGGGAATTCCTGAAATTTGCTTTGAAATTCGCTCTCAATTTTTTTCAGCTCAGCTTGTTTGTATGCATTCCTCAATATCCGGTATCCCTGCCAGAATGCTGCGATAACAGCAAGCAATCCTGCGGACAGAACAATCAGCGATACCAGAGTCATTTTCAAAAACAACAGAACACCGGCGGCGAGCATGATAAAAAAGGCCATGAGCGGTAAAAAAAGCGGCTCTGCCTTCCCCGCAGATTCCAGAATGGATGTGTAGTCTTTTTCACATTGTTCCAGCCATGCAAAGTGCCTGCTTTGTGCTTCCGCACGCTTCATTTCCTCATTTTTCTTCCTGAGCTCCCCTTCCTTTCGCCTGAAATGAGCGACATCCACCCGGATCGTCCCGAGTTTTTGTTCATCGATCCGTTTGATCTCCTTTTCAAACTTCGTAATCTCCTTATCAAGCTGAAAGGCATGATACTTTTTTGCATTTTCCACAGCATCCAGACTGCTGGAAAGCGTTTTCATCTTTTCCTGCAGCATCTTCAGCGTGCCCCTGGACCACCGGCTGTCCACCTCATCCCACAGCCGGTCCAGGATGACCAGGCGATCCGAAATTTTCTTTCTCTCCTTCACTTCGCCCATATTCTTTTCGGGAATCATGTCATCATGGTTCAGCCGTACTGTTTGTATGTTGACAGGGATATTCTTCTCAATTTTCTTCAGCACATCCTGGCCGGATAAAAACTCCAAAACCGTTTTTCTGTCCGCTCCTCCCGGAGACGAAGCAAGTTCGAGTTCCGCGCCCTTGACGACAAGCAGTTTTGAAAAATCCCGGGGCAGCCCGCCTTCATCGTCGCCCCACAGTTCATCGAGCTTTTGCCTGGATGCCGGTGAAAAGGCCAGATCAACCTTTTCCATCCCTTCGATGAAGATTTTGCCTTTCCCGCTCACCGGCCTCAGAGACCACTGGCGTAAATTTCTGAAAAGCGAACGGATCAGGAATTCGACCAGATGGGTTTTTCCCTTCTCGTTATGGCCGTATATCAGGTTCAGTATTCCCGGTTTCAACCGGAATGATGTGACCGGTCCCAGATCCTGCACGACCATTTCTTTGATCCGGACACTCATGAATTACGCCTCATAGATAGCACGCAGGGCTTCAATAAGAATCTGTTCCTTGCCGGGTTCATGGATTCCCGCTTTCCATGACAGCTTTTTGATCCATTCGACTGTCTTGCGCGCAATGTCTTCCCGTTCAAAATCGGAAGACAGGCCCACCTGGTTGAGATCCGGCCCCCCGGAATCATAAAACGCAAATCCGGAAAAACACGCACGCACCGTTGTGTCGAGTTTTTTAATGTCCGTGGAATACCCCTGCAGACGGACACGGATCCGTGTTCTGCCGGTTTCCCTCTCGGACAAATGCCATTGTGATATTCGTTTCCGGATCTGTTCGGTGATGTATTCCGTTTCATCCGGAACCGGGTAAATAAACAGGGTTTCGTTAAAATAAATGATGTCGGAATTGACCTTTCTCGATTCGACCGCGCCTGTCTCCGAATCAAGCACCAGAAACCGTCTTTTCCCTGTCTCTGTGATATCCAGGGGGCATGGTGAACCGGGATAATGAATATCGCCTTCATCAATGGCTTTGTGTATATGGCCGAGAATAGCCTGCTGTGGTTTGCAGGCGGACAGATCTGTCCGTGTCAATGGCATGTAGACACCCGGTTCCAGGGGATTGGGTTCGCGAATGCCGCTGATCCAGTCTCCGTGACCGACAAGAATCCATTGATTCGGCGGCAGATCATCTGCAAAAGAGGCCACGGCTTCCCCCATATTCACATCGCCCAGGTACGGAATAAAAAGGACAGGCCGGCTCATCAGGTCCAGACGCGGCGGCAGAAACGGGTCGCTGAAAACGGAGATATTGTCTGCCGTCAGGTGGGAAGACCTGAATCCCTGATCATGATTGCCCGGTATAATATACCACTGCATCTCATGACTTTGCGAATCCCTGACCAGCGCATCAAAATCGGAATAATGCCGGCTTTCGGCATCAAAGAGATCGCCGGCCACAATCAGATGTCTGATCTTTTCCGCATAACACGTTTTCAGGATGTCTTCCAGGGCGTGAAAACGCTCCGGATTTTTCTTCCGCGTTGTCAAATGAAGATCAGCGGTCACTGCAACTTTCAACCGGTGCCTCCTGCTATTTTATTTATCCTCTTCCTGATCTTCCCCCCTGTCTTTTGAAAAAAGTGTCATCCAGCGGGCCGCTTCTTCCCTGGTCATCTCCGGAGAAAATGACTCATTATTGTATTGAACCGTATTTTCAGCCTGAATCATGAGGGCAAATGACTGCGACGTCATTTCCGGAACACTCATCAGTCTGGCAAATTCTCTGATTTCTTTGTCGGAGGATACGATCTGCAATGAGTCGTTCTCCCGGTCCTGGCTGATGAGCTGTTTGATGAGCGGATCTGCTTTTTCCGGAAAATGTGAGTAAATCACCTGAAGGTGGGGATACGCCTGTTGAGGCATATCCTGAAATTCATCTCCGTCAAAAACCAGCGTAATTTTCATTTCATTTTTCAGTGCATAAGCGGAAAGCTGCCTGATGAGTGCGTTCCGGGCGGCTTCCATATCTCTTTCCAGCCAGCGCCGCAGTTCCGGTATCTGAAAAATCAGGTTGTATCCGTCAATGATCATCCGGCGTTCCATAAATCATTCCTTCCGGAAATCATTTTTACAGTGTCAGATGGAGCAGACCGTCGAAAATAACGTGAACCGGCCCGGAAAGCGCCACAGAAGACCATTCAGGATCAAAACGGACAGACAGATCTCCGCCGTGCGTATGAACGGTCACCGGCGACCGGTATTCCGATAAACGATGGGCCGCGAGTGCCGAGGCCACACACCCGGTCCCGCATGAAAGGGTTTCCCCCTCCACGCCTCTTTCGTACGTCCGCACCTGTAACTGATTTTGTTTCATCCGCTGTACAAAATTGACATTGACACCATCCGGAAAACGGCTGTGAAAACGGTATTTCGGCGCCGTTTTTTCCACATCGACTTCCCCGACATGATCCGTGAAGATGACAAGATGTGGGACTCCCGTATCCACGAGACCGCCCTCCTCCATGCCGGCTTCATGGACAATATCCAATCCGGTTTCAAAGTCCGATGGCCTGACCATTTCCACCTCGATGATGTCCCTCTGAACCCGGGCCAGATGCAGGCCGTCATCCGCCTGAATCATAAATTCGCTGGTATCCACAATATTATGATGATAGGCATAGTAAGCGGCACACCGGGCGGCATTGCCGCACATTTCCGCAATTTTGCCGTCACTGTTGTAATATCTCATTCTGACAGGACTTTGATCCCCTTCCTGGATCAGCAAAATCCCGTCCGCCCCCACACCGGTACGCCTGGCGCATATGCGCGCAAAAAAGTCCCGCTCATCCCCTTTAAAAAAACCGTTGTTGTTATCAAAGAGGATAAAATCGTTGCCGGTCCCTTCAATTTTGGTGAATCGTAAAGCGTTCATATCCCGGGTTCCCCTTATGGAATCATCCCGTCTGTCCTGGTGATTTTCGGCATGGAATGCCCTGTTCCTTTCACTGACGGCCAATAAAGCGGCGTATGGTGTCCACATCCGCCATTTGTTTGAGCCCCTGGAAAAATTTGGTCAGGGGGAATCCCACCACATTGTAAAAGCACCCTTCGATGCGGTCCACAAACAGGCCGCTGCGGTCCTGAATTCCGTAGGCGCCGGCTTTGTCCAGCGGGCCGCCTGATTGGACATAATCAGCGATTTCCCAGTCGTCCAGGTTCCGGAATGTAACGGCCGTTTCCTCCACATCAGACAGTATCATTCCTTCACTCTGAATCAATGTGAAGCCTGTATAAACGTGGTGTGTCTGGCCGGACAGTTTTTTCAGCATCCCGGATGCTTCCGCCAGATCAGCGGGTTTTCCCATAATCTCACCGTCCCAGTACACCACGGTATCCGCCCCGATGACGATTCCCGCCTTGACATGTTGAAGCACCGATTCCGCCTTCCGCCGTGACAACGCCATGGTCAGCGCTCCGGGATCCGATATATCCGGGTCGTCTTCATCGACTTCGCCGGTCAGAATGTCGAAACGGAATCCCATCCGCCGCAGCAGATCCGCCCGCCGCGGGGACGCGGATGCCAGTATCAGCCTGTAATCCCGGTACATTTATGCCTTTTCCTTCGAATCGATGAGAATGGTGACCGGTCCGCTGTTGTGTATCTCGACTTCCATGGCTGCACCAAATATGCCTGTGGCTACCGTAATTCCGCTGTCCCGCAGTATATCCACAAAAGAGTCGAACAGGGGCGCGGCGATTTCCGGCGGTGCTGCATCCGTAAAACCGGGACGCCTTCCCCTTCGGCAGTCGGCAAAAAGCGTGAACTGGGAAACAGCCAGAATTTCACCCTGAACATCCATCAGCGAATAATGAAATTTACCCGCGTCATTTTCAAAAATACGCAGGTGCATGCATTTTTCCGCCATCCAGCGGATGTCCGTTTTCGTATCTCCATTTGCAATACCGGCCAGGATCATCAGCCCTTTTCCGATCCGGCCGGTTACTTTTCCGTCCACCAGAACGCAGGCCCCGGATACACGCTGAATCACGACGCGCATATCACCGGCTTCCCGCATAAACGGCCAGGAGCCCCATCAGCATGTCCGCCTTCATCCACAGTGCCAGCTTCCCGAGATGCGCCGGTTCCGGCCGCATCCACATGGAAAAAATGACATAAATCAGAAAAAAATCCACACCGACAACAACAATGGCCAGATACCAGTGATTAAAATAACCGCTGAGAAACGGCAGAATCGTTACCACAACAAGCAGCCCCAGAATGGCGGTGGCCCAGGTCATGGCCGTCCGCATGCCGTATTTCAGCGGCAGTGTGCCCAGTCCCTGTTTCCGGTCCCCGGCCATATCCTCAATGTCCTTGATGATTTCCCTGCCCCAGTGATACAGGAACGCGAATGCGCCGACAATCAGGGCATTGCCCATGCGGCCGACAGCCAGTCCGCCGTATACAAAGGCAAAGGCAGTGACCAGGGAGACAACCAGATTGCCCCAGACCGCTGTCCCTTTGAGCCGCCAGCTGTAAATATAGACCAGCAGGGAGGCAGAAAGCGCAATGATGGTTGCGGTAAGGTGAATCCGCAAAGCCAGAACCACACCCAGTCCCATGCAGATCACTCCGAAAAGACGGGCCGCGCCCGGCAATATCAGTCCGGCCGGCAGCGGACGGGACGGCCTGTTGACTTTATCAATATCGAGATCATAAAAATCGTTGA